>JABLTH010084266.1_pt1 | contig 47053 bp, 50 predicted proteins | sample 7875711 | NCBI WGS metagenome assembly JABLTH01 (sample SAMN14941262, study PRJNA633318) | bioreactor metagenome | isolation source: bioreactor | place: China | collected 2019-03-05 | reverse complement strand
TTGCTCATGAAAAATGATTCCTTACATATCAGACATATGCCGCGTCATCATTTTTCATTCGCGCCTTGTCTGGCTTAGCAACTTGAATTTATAGAAGCGCCCTTAACGCTTTTGCTCCGGGCAGGTCATTTTGTCCAGGATCGCCCGGTACATGGCAATGCTCTTGAGTTCCCGCTGCGATTCGGGGTGCGCTTCCAGGTAACTCACCACGCTGTTCAGCACCTCGCGGCGCTGGCGCTTTTCGATATCGTCGCAGATGAGCGGGCTACCTTCCACCTCCTTCTTGAAGCGATAACCGGAGATATAACCGTCAATGTAGCCCATGCACATGCCGAAGGTGAACGGGTCGCGCCGCTCGGGATCGGCCGCCTGCTGGCAGAACTTCAACAGATCGCCGCCGGTTTCAAACACGTCGGCAGCCTTTGCCGGCATCGGCAGCAGCATGAAACACAACAATAATAGTTTGCGCATTATTTTTCCTTATTGATTTACCGTCACCACGACGCCAAGACCACGGATTTCCTCGGCAAACGCCTGCATTTCCTGGTCGGAAAGGGAAGACAGGCGCTCGCTGCCCGGCTGCATCGGCTGACGTGCCAAGCCGTACAGGTGCACTCCGGCAATGTGGTCGCGTACCTCGCCGACCAGTTGCAGGTACGCCTGACGTTCCGCCGCATCGGGCGCCATGCCGTCCAGCGCGAACCAGCATGTTTGCAACCAGGTTGTGCAGTTTTCAGTCGAGGCCAGCAGCCGCTTCTTCACTGCCACCATGTTGTCGTTGACCTGGTTGACCTGCGCCATGCCTGCGCTGCTGGCGCGGTCCAGCTTGAACCACACTTCGCCGTTCATGCCCGCCATGTTGCGGATGGCGGCCTGCACCGTTGCCCGGTTCAGCAGGCTGCCGTTGGTGATCAGCCGCAGCTTGACGTGCTGCAACCCGACATCGCGCAACACCTGCCCGGCCAGCGCCACTGCCGCCGGGAACTCCTGCGCACTGGTCGGTTCGCCGTTGCCGGAAAACGCGATGTCCTGCAGCACCCGGCTGTCTGCCGGCACGTTCTCCTGCAGCCAGTCTCCGTGCACCGCCTGGTTCAAGAACCCGCGCAACTCCTGCTCCAGTTGTCGCAGGTTGATTTCCGGCGCACTACCGCGCGTGAGGTTGGGCACCTGGCAATAGATGCAGGCCCAGTTGCAGGCATTGTTGGGGTTGAGGTTGATGCCAACCGAAACGCCACCGGCACGGCGCGACACCACCGGATACACATAGGTGTAACCGGCGCTGTCGCGGCTGTGGTTATGAATATCTAGCTTTGCCATGCGGAAATTTTACCCGCACCAGCAATCCGCCGCTTGCCGAACTGTCCAGATCCAGCGCCGCACCATGCAGTTGGGCAATGCGGTTGACGATGGACAGTCCCAGTCCGCTGCCGGGCTGCATGTTGCCAGGGGCGCGATAAAAACGTTCCAGCACCCGTCCCCGCTGTTCCTGCGGGATACCGGGGCCGCTGTCGGCCACTTCCAGCACCACGCCATCGGCATCTCCGATAGCCACCTGCACCGTCCCGCCTTCCGGCGTGTAGCGCAAGGCGTTATCGACCAGGTTGCGCAGCAGCACCGCCAGTTGGCCGGCATCGCCGTCAACATCGGCATCCACGCCCTGCAGCGACAGGCGGATCTGGCGCGACTGGGCCAGGGGGCGCAATTCTTCGAGCACCGTCGCCGCCAGCTTGTGCAATGCGAGCGGTTCGTGCCGTGAAGCGGCGCCTTCCGGATCAACCCGCGCCAGCGTCAGCAACTGGGCGATGAGGTGCGTGGCTCGATCCACCCCTTGCAGCACTTTTTCCAGCGCGGCACGCCGCTCCGCATCGTCGCCCGCGCGCATCGCCACTTGTGCCTGCACCTTGAGCGCAGCCAGCGGGGTACGCAGTTCGTGCGCGGCATCGGCAGTAAAACGACGCTCGCTGTCGAACGCGTATTGCAGGCGGGCAAACAGGTCGTTCAGCGCCAGCGCCAGCGGCGCCACTTCGTCGGGAACATCGCGCATTTCCAGCGCATCCAGCCGGTTGGCCGCACGGGATTGCACTTGCCGCCCGATGTCACGTAGCGGCCGCAAGCCGGCACCGACAAACCACCAGATCAGCAACGCCAGCACCGGCATGGCCAGCAAAGTTGGCGCGAGGATGTTCATGGCGATATGCCGGGCCAGCCATTCACGCTTGGCCAGCGGTTCGGCCACCTGCACCAGGTATTCGCCGCGTTTGTCCAGTCGCGTCAGCACGCGCCAGGATTGCCCCTGGAGGTTGATGGTGCGGTAGCCCGGCGCCGGCGCGCCCATCATGTCCCTGGGCGCATCGGGGGAACGCTGCAGCAGTTTTCCATCCCTGCTCCACAGTTGGAAAGCCAGTTTCTGTTCGTATTGGTGCAATGCCGGCAAGCCACTTATTTCACTTTCGTCGTCGCCATGTTCCAGGCGCTCGTGGATTTCGTGGCGGGTAATTTCCAGCACGGCCTGGGCCGACTGCGCCAGCTGTGCATCGAGCAATTCGTCCACCTCGTGCCTGGCTTCACGGTGCCCCAGCCAAGCCGCCACCGCCCATACCGCCCCCAATCCGAGCAGCAACAGCACTATCAGACGCAGCCGCAACGATTTCATGGGAGCTTGTCCACGGTATAACCGACGCCGCGCACGGTGCGGATGAGGTCATTCCCCAGCTTCTTGCGCAGATGGTGGATATGCACTTCCACCGAGTTGCTTTCGACCTCCTCGCCCCAGCCATACAGGCGTTGTTCGAGTTGCTCGCGCGACAGCACGCGCCCGCTGTTTTGCAGCAATTCATGCAGCAGGGAAAATTCACGCGCCGAGAGTTCCACCGGCATGCCGTGGGCAGCCACCGCATGTGCCGCCAGATCCAGCACCACGTCCCCGTGTTGCAGCACGGGGTTGGCCTTGCCGGCGGAGCGCCGCAGCAACGCGCGCAGCCGTGCCACCAGTTCATCCAGGTCGAAGGGCTTGACCAGGTAATCGTCGGCGCCGCTGTCCAGCCCGCCGACACGGTCGGCCACGGTGTCGCGCGCGGTCAGCATTAGCACCGGCAGGTCGCTGCCGCGTTGCCGCAACCATTTCAGCAAATCCAGCCCGGAAATTTTCGGCAAGCCGATATCCAGCACCAGTAGCGCGTATTCCTCGCTTTCCAGCGCCAGTTGCGCCATGTTGCCGTCCTGCACCCAATCCACGGCGAAACCGGCCTGTTTCAGACCGGCCTTGATGCCATCCCCCAGCAGGGTATCGTCTTCAACCAGTAAAATTCTCATACAGCAATCTTAGCGCGGAATCTTCACTTGTGACTCTGCAAAATTTCCCTGCTCCGCCCCACGATGGCAGGCCATACAATTGGCGGCACTGCCAATACTCTTACGCTTGAAGGTGGCAGACGATATTTCGTCATGTTTGCCCAAAAAGTAACGCGTATCGCTGACACGCAACGGCGTATCGTTAGCCGGGATGGACTGGACGATGCGCTGCGAACGCCGGCTGCCGGACTTGTCCGCGCTGTTGGCCGCGAGAAACTGCTCGATCTCGGCACGGGTCGGCGCATCCAGCGCCGCATTCTCGCCCAAGTGCCGGTCCAGCCCGGCCATCATTTTCCGCCAGGAACGCTCCGGCAGCAGGCCGGGATGATAGAGCATGTGGCAGCTTGCACATTCGGCCTTCCACTTGGCATTGCTCACCGGCGGCAACTGCCGACTGCCAACATCTTCGCCGCCGCCACTGGCCAGCAGCGTACCCGTAGCGGTAATGCTGGAAATCAGCAATAACACCTGCATCCATTTTTTCATGTCCATGCTCCTATCTCACATTCACCAGGTACAGGATGAAATCGCCCTTCTCCTGCGCGGTACAGGTGCGTTCCAGCACGTCCTTGCAGTTGCGGCCGAACCATTTTTCCACCTTGGACTGGTCGGTAAAGCGCTGCGGGTTGACAAGCGGCGCCAGCGGCTCGATCACCTTATTGGCGCGGGTTTTTCCCTGTGCCTTGGGGTCCGCGGTATGGCAGGTGATGCAACCCACTTTTTGGCCGCTGCTATGGGCGCGCTCGCTGCGAAAGAACCGGCTGCCGCGCTCCGCCGAAAATCCGGCAAAGGCCGCATCTTCCTGCCGGGCCTGGGCCTCATACTGCCTGAGCAACTCCGGCGGCGTGGCGGCGCCGGCATTCAGGGCGGACAGCAACCCGACGAATAACATGGCGTTACGCATGATCGTCCTCCTTGCCCGGTGCGGTTTCCGTCACTCGCTGGTATTTGTAGCCGCTTACCATGCCTTGCGCCAGCGGCGTTTTATCTTTCCATTCGTGCCAGATCAGCGCGGCTATGTGCAACACGATGAAACCGATCAGTACGCCGTAGAGCGTTTCGTGCGGCTCCTCGAACATGCCTTCATTCCAGGCCATGTCGCCAAACCAGGCATTCAGCGGACCCATGCTGTGTTCCGCGGCCGCCAGCCCAAGCCCGGTCACCGCCATCACAGCCAGCATGGCGTACACCGCCAGGTAAGCGCCGCTGGCCAGCACATCATGGCCGAAGCGTGGCGTTGAGCGGAAATCGAAGTGGCGGACGGCATGCCACCAGGTGGCGGGATGCCACATATCAGAAAATCGCGCCTGGGTCGGACCGACCAATCCCCATGTCAGCCGCGCCACCAGGCCGAGGATCAGCGCATAGCCGAGGTTGATGTGGAGCAGCCAGACGAGGTCTTCGCCAGCGCCCTTGTCAACAAGGTCGGCCAGCGAAACGGTGAGTATCAGCAGCAGGATGGCCAGGCCATTCCAGGCGTGGATGATGCGCAGCATCGGGTCGTAGACTTTTTGTCTGCGATAGATCAGGGTTTCCATGTTTCACCTCCGTAGGTATGAACGCAGGTGAAATGTATGCCCTTATTCTTAAGTGGGACTTAACGACCAAAAACAAAAAAGCGCCAAAGCGCTTTTTTTCACAGACCAAGCACCGCACCTTGCATTACGGTTGTGGCTGGGTATCCTGAAATGCCTTGCGCTGCATGAGTTGCTCATAAAGCGCTGCGAGATTGGGGTAGCTGCCGCGCCAGTCAAGCTACGGCATGCGGAAACTGATGTAGCCCAATGCGCAGCCCACAGCGATATCCGCCAGGCTCAAGGCATTGGCTACGCACCATTTATTGTCGCCCAGGTCTGTTGCCAGGACTTGCAAGCCGCGCTCGATCTTGAGCCGCTGCCGTGCAATCTGCGTAGCATCCTGCGCGGCTTCCGGGCGCCGCAATTCCATGACGATCGCTACCGCCGCATCGCAGATGCCATCGGCCAGCGCTTCCCAGCGCTTGACCTCCACGCGGTCACCCTGGGGAATCAGGCGGGTCACCGGGGTCTTTTTATCCAGGTAATCGGTAATCACCGGAGAATCGTACAGCGCCGTACCGTCATCCAGCACCAGGGTCGGCACCTTGCCCAGCGGGTTAAAGGCCGGAACAGGACAGTCGGGGGCGGACAACACCACCTGCTCGTGCTCGCAATCTATGCGCTTTTCCGCCAGCACCACGCGCACCTTGCGGGCATACGGACTATTGGGGGTCATAAAAAGCTTCATACGGGAAGTTCTGTTTTTGATCGTTAGGACAGCTATTATAATGCATTCATGCGCCCATCAGACGACATCATCCAGCAACAAGTTGCCGCCGCGCTGGCGGAAGATATCGGCCAGGCCGATTTTACCGCACGCCTGATCGCGCAGGATGCGCGCGCCAGCGCGACCATTGTCTGCCGCGAACTGGCGATTTTGTGCGGAAGGCAATGGTTCAACGCCTGTTTCTCGCAACTGGATCCCGCTGCCACGGTTGAGTGGCTGGTGGAGGAAGGCGCCGCCATGACGCCTGATCAAACCATTTGTATGATCTCCGGCAATGCGCGCGCCTTGCTCACTGCGGAGCGGAGCGCACTCAATTTCCTGCAAACGCTTTCCGCCACTGCCACGGCCACCAGAACCTATGTCGATGCAATACGCGGCACGCACGCCGTCGTCATGGATACGCGCAAAACGCTGCCCGGGTTAAGGATGGCGCAAAAATATGCCGTAACGGTAGGCGGCGGGCAGAACCAGCGCCTGCGGCTGGACGACGGTATCCTGATCAAGGAAAACCACATCGCCGCGGCTGGCGGCATTGCGCAAGCGTTGCAGGCCGCCCATGCGCTGCAGACCGGCTTGCCAATCCAGATTGAAGTAGAAACTCTGACGCAACTGGAACAGGCGCTGGATGCCGGCGCCAACCTGATATTGCTGGACAACTTTGACCTGGAAACCCTGCGTCAGGCAGTCGCCCTGAACCGTAACCGCGCCGTGCTGGAAGCTTCTGGCGGCATCAACCTGGACACCGTTCGTGCCGTTGCGGAAACCGGAGTAGACCGCATCTCGGTCGGTAGCCTGACCAAGGACGTCAAAGCGGTTGACCTTTCCATGAGATTTGAGCAAAGTTTCCCCAATAAATAAAGATAGCGCCAGCTACCTTGTAAAAACAACATGCCGCACCGCCCGCCCCAGCGCGCGGGCAACTCGCAAAGGAACCGTACATGGGTGTTGCCGCCCGCTGCAAACATCTTCTCGCTGGGCTCCTGCTACTCGTGCAGCTGATTCCCGGCACCGCCGCTTCCGCCCCGCTGGTCGTTGCCGTCGAAGATGCAGCCCCCCCATGGTCGAATCGTGACGGCACCGGCTTTGCCAATGAAATCGTCCAGACCGCGTTCAAGGCTGTCGGGGTCGAGGTGGAGTTTTCGGTCGTTCCCTATGCCCGCTGCAAGAATATGGTATTAACCGGCAAGGTCGCCGCCTGTTTCAGCATGTCATGGCTGCCGCAATTTACCGGCAAAATCCGGTTCTCCGAGCAACCGCTGTTCGTCTGCCACACCGATTTCATTACTTCCCGCAAGAAGCCCCTGAACGCCACCCGGGAAGAGGAACTGCCTAAAGGTACGTTGGTGGGGGTCGTGCACGGCTACGAGTACCCCCCGTCCATTTACGCGCTGCAAGATCGCGGGATCGTGGTGTTTGAAGAAGCGGAATCGGACGAATCCAATCTGCGGAAGCTGGCCAAGGGCAGACTGGATGCCGTATTGCTAGCGAACACCAACGAAATCAATCCGCTCGATGCCCGGCTGGCTCGGGCCGGATTACAAGACCAGGTGCAGCAAGCCTTCCACAGCGGCACGCTACAATCACACATCGGGTTCAGCACCAGGCACCCGCAAGGCACATGGGCACGCCATAAGTTTGATCAGGGATACCGGATCATTTCTGCCAACGGCACCCGCCGCAACATCGAGCAACGATGGAAAACGCTGGCGCTCACGGAAGCCGCCAAGCTGACAGAGAAAGCAAATGGCCCGCACAGCCCAACCCGATAACCCGCCCAGCCAGGGGCGACGACGCTCCATTTCCCACGATTTTCTGGGCTGGCTGATCGCCATTGTGGTCCTGGTATCGTTGCTCGCCCTGCTGGGCAACTTTTTGTATCTCTCCAGGCAAGCGGAACAGATATACCGGCAGAAATCCGTGCAATATCTCTCCCATCTGCGCGACACGCTCGAATTGCCGTTGTGGAATATTGACGACGACCTAATTCGCAAGATCGGCAACTCCTTTACCGAAAACCAAGAAATCGCTTCCCTGAAAATTACGGATGACAATGGACGTGTCATCTACGCACACCAACGCGCAATCGTTACCACCTCCAACAACGACCAAATCATGACCCGGACCGAGATCCTGCACGCGGGTGCCAAGGTCGGCGCGTTGGAACTGGGGGTAGCGCCACTGTTCTACAAACAGATGCGACACCATCTGCTGCTGGTTGGCCTCGTCACCATGCTGCTGGTTATTGCCGCCCTGTTCCTGTCGGTCAGGCTGCTGTTCCAGCGCATCCTGAAACAGCCCTTGACCGCCCTGGTCAAGCGCACGGAGCACATGGCCGCCGGAGAATACCAGGACGTAACGGAAGATCTGGTTTACCACGAATTCGCAGCTATCAGCGACGGCTTGAACAGCATGTCAACCCAGGTCGCCAGCCGGGAGCAGGAACTACGCAAGTTCTGGCTGGCCGTGGAGCAAAGCCCCAACAGCATCGTTATCACCAACCTCAACGCCGAGATCGAGTACGTCAACCAGCGCTACACCGAAACTACCGGGTACAGCCGTAGCGAAGTCCTTGGCAGGAATCACAATATCCTGAAATCCGAGGAAAGCCGGAATACCAATTATGCGGATTTATGGGAAACCCTGGCCGAAGGGCGCACCTGGCACGGCGAACTCTATAACCGGCGCAAAGACGGCACCATCTACATTGACCATGCGCATAGTTCCCCGGTCCGGCAAGCCGATGGCACCATCACGCACTACCTTGCGATCCAGGAAGACATTACCGAGAAAATACAGTCCGCGGCGGAACTCAGCCAGCATCGCGAAAACCTGGAAGCGCTGGTCGAAGTCCGCACACGCGAGGCAAGCAAAGCGCAGATGGAGGCAGAGAAGGCCAATCAGGCAAAATCCCAATTTCTCGCCAACATGTCGCACGAGTTGCGCACACCGATGCACGCCATACTCTCATTTGCCCGCCTCGGCCTGGAGAAAACCTCCATGACTGAAGCCCCCATTGCCAAACTGCGCGAATATTTCGACCACATTGCCAAAAGCGGCGACCGCCTGTTGTTGCTGCTCAACGACCTGCTGTATTTGTCCAAACTCGAAGCCAACAAGATCGCCATGATAAAAGCGACCCATGACATGCGCACGCTGGTGCAGAAGGCAGTGGATGCGCTCGGCATCCTGGCGCATGAAAAAGCGGTGAAGATCGATTATTCGGGAGTACCATCCGGCCTGCTTGCCACGTGCGACGGCGTCAGGGTGGGCCAAGTACTGGACAACCTGCTGTCCAACGCCATCAAGTTTTCTCCCACCACCAGCGTCATCCGCATCAGCGCAAGCCTGACAGAAATCCCCGGGCGCAGATCGGGAGACCCGTGCATTGCGGGAGTGCTGGTCAAGGTACAGGATGAAGGCATTGGCATCCCTCCCGATGAACTGGAGAGCATCTTCGACGAATTCGTACAAAGCAGCAAAACTCGTAGCGGCAGCGGCGGTACCGGACTGGGGCTGGCCATCTGCCGCCAGATTGTAGAATTACATGGCGGCTCCATCCATGCCGAAAACAACCCCGAGCGCGGATCGTCCCTGATTTTTACACTTCCGTTCGAACAGACAACACCAGCAGGAGAAGCCCCGTGAGCACCAATCAACCCGTCCTGCTGGTCGTGGATGACGACCCTCTCAACCAGATCGTCATCAGCGAGTTCCTGGACGGCTTCGACTATGAACTGGTGCTGGCTAATAGCGGGGAAGAGGCGTGGGCCAAACTGCAGGCGGAACCGGACAGATTCGACGCCGTGCTGCTGGACCGCATGATGCCGGGTATTGACGGCATCGAAGTACTGCAGCGGATCAAACAGGATGCGCAGCTGAAACTGCTGCCCGTCATCCTACAAACGGCTTCCTCCATGTCGGAACAAGTGGTAGAGGGCCTGAAGGCCGGCGCCTATTACTACCTGACCAAGCCATTTAATGCCGACGTGTTGCGCGTGGTGGTGGCGACCGCATTACGCGATCGTGCCGAGCGCATTCAAGGGTCAGAATACGCCGAATACAAACAACGCGCGCTGGCCCATCTCGACAGCGCGCAGTTCTCGTTCAAGACCCCTGCGGATGCACGGCACATTGCCATGCTGCTAGCCTCCATCTGCCCCTCCCGGGAATCCGCCAACATGGGGCTGATGGAGTTGATGCTGAATGCCATCGAACACGGCAACCTGGGTATCACTTATGACGAAAAATCCAGTCTGGTTGCGGCAGATGATTGGCACGATGAAATCGAGCACCGGCTAACTTTGCCGCAATATGCCCAAAAATCTGCCACCGCCAGTTTCAGGCGGGAAGGCAAAAACCTGGTATTCACCATCCAGGACGAAGGCGATGGCTTTGACTGGACCCCTTACCTGGAAATGAGCGTGGAGCGCATGATGGACAATCATGGTCGCGGAATCGCCATATCGCGCAGCATGTGTTTTAGCCATCTGGAATATCGTGGCACCGGCAATTGCGTAGTGGCCACCATCGCTCAGGAATAGGCGTCGATAAAAACCTGCAGTCTCTTAATTTTGTTCCGGCAATTGCTTCAACCTTGACCAAAGCGCCCCGAACAGTTACTGTTCAGAGTTTCGCAATAAATTCAAAGTAGTCACATTCTTAATATGGGATCATCGGGTTCAATCACTGGCGCGGAAATCGTCATTCGCTGCTTGCAGGAGGAAGGGGTCAAATTCCTGTTTGGCTATCCTGGCGGGGCAGTGCTCAACATTTACGACGAAATTTTCAAGCAGGACAAGTTCAAGCACATTCTGGTGCGTCACGAACAGGCTGCCGTGCATGCGGCTGATGCCTATGCGCGCGCCACCGGCGATGTGGGCGTTGCGCTGGTGACCTCCGGTCCCGGTGCAACCAATGCGATTACCGGCATTGCCACAGCGTATATGGACTCCGTGCCGCTCGTGGTTATTTCCGGCCAGGTGCCAACCCCCGTGATTGGCATGGACGCCTTTCAGGAAGTAGACATGGTGGGCATTACCCGCCCCTGCGTGAAGCATAACTTCCTGGTGAAGGACATCAACGACCTGGCCGTCACCATTAAGAAAGCCTTCTACATTGCCGCCAGCGGTCGCCCCGGCCCGGTGGTAGTAGACGTGCCCAAGGATATTACCGCGCAACTGACCACTTTCGAATATCCGAAGAGCATCGAATTGCGCTCTTACAGCCCGGTGCTGAAAGGCCATTCCGGGCAAATCAAGAAAGCGCTCAAACTGCTGCTGGAAGCCAAACGACCGATGATTTACACCGGCGGTGGCGTAGTGCTGGGCGACGCAGCCGACTTGCTGACCAAACTGGTGAAAAAACTGGGATATCCGATTACCAACACCCTGATGGGTCTGGGCGGTTATCCGGCTACGGACAAACAATTCCTCGGCATGCTGGGCATGCACGGCACGCTGGAAGCCAACATGGCGATGCAGGAATGCGATGTGCTGCTGGCCGTGGGTGCGCGCTTCGACGACCGCGTGATCGGCAATCCAGAACACTTTTTCGAGAACCCACGCACAATCATCCATATCGACGTGGACCCCTCCTCCATTTCCAAACGGGTGAAGGTGGATATCCCCATCGTCGGCGACGTGAAATCCGTGTTGGCTGACATGCTGCAATTGCTGGATGACTCCGAAAAACCGAGCCATAGCCATGCAGTGAAGTCATGGTGGCAGAAAATCGAAGAATGGCGAGGCAAGTCCTGTTTGGGCTATGCCGCTTCCGGCGACATCATCAAGCCGCAGTACGTGGTGGAAAAACTATGGGAAGTCACCAAGGGCAATGCCATCGTGACCTCGGACGTGGGTCAGCACCAGATGTGGGCGGCGCAATACTACAAGTTCGACAAGCCGCGCCGCTGGCTGAATTCCGGCGGCCTTGGCACCATGGGCGTGGGCCTGCCTTATGCCATGGGCGCGCAGTTCGCTTTCCCCGACGCGCAGGTGGCCTGTATCACCGGCGAGGGCAGCATCCAGATGAACATCCAGGAGCTGTCCACCTGCAAGCAGTACCACCTGCCGATCAAGGTGATTTTGCTGAACAACCGTTACCTGGGCATGGTGCGCCAGTGGCAGGAATTCTTCTATGAGAACCGTTATTCGGAATCGTACGTGGAAGCCCTGCCCGACTTTGTCAAACTGGCCGAATCCTACGGCCATGTCGGCATGCGCATCGAAAAACCGGGCGACGTGGAAGGCGCGCTGAAAGAGGCTTTTGCGATGAAGGACCGCTTTGTGTTCATGAACTTCATCACCGACCAGAAGGAAAACGTGTTCCCCATGGTGCCGAACGGCAAGGGCCTGTCCGAAATCATCCTGGCGGAGGAACTGTAATGAAGCACATTATTTCCCTGCTGATGGAAAACGAAGCGGGCGCCCTGTCACGCGTTGCCGGACTGTTTTCGGCGCGCGGCTACAACATCGAATCGCTGACCGTGGCGCCCACCGAGGATGCAACGCTGTCACGCATGACGATTGTGACTTCGGGTTCCGATGAAGTGATCGAACAGATCATCAAGCAACTGAACAAGTTGATTGACGTGGTCAAGGTACTGGATCTCAACGACGGTCGCCACATCGAGCGCGAACTGATGCTGGTCAAGGTCAAGGCCACTGGCAGCTACCGCGAGGAAATGAAGCACATGTCCGACATTTTCCGCGGACGCATCATCGACGTGGCCGATGGCAGCTACACCATCGAACTGACAGGCTCCTGCGCCAAACTGGACGCCTTCCTGGAAGCCGTGGACAAAACCGCAATACTGGAAACAGTACGCACCGGTGCTTCCGGCATTGGTCGCGGCGACAGGATTTTGAAAGTATAGCCCTCAAGGTTTAACTGATTTTATTGAAAAGGAAATGAAATGAAGGTTTATTACGACAAAGACGCCGACCTCTCCCTGATCAAGGGCAAGCAAGTCACCATCGTCGGCTACGGCTCCCAAGGCCATGCCCACGCCCAGAACCTGAAGGATTCCGGCGTCAACGTCACCGTTGCCCTGCGCAAGGGCGGCGCCTCCTGGCTGAAGGCTGAAGCCGCCGGCCACAAGGTAGTCGAGATCGCCGACGCTGTAAAGAACGCCGACGTCGTCATGATCCTGCTGCCGGACGAAACCATGCCGCAGGTCTACCACGCCGACATCGAAGCCAACCTGAAGCCGGGCGCAGCCCTGGCTTTTGCTCACGGCTTCAACGTGCACTACAACCAGATCGTGCCGCCGAAGAACGTCGACGTCATCATGGTCGCCCCCAAGGGTCCCGGCCACACCGTGCGTTCCGAATACCTGAAGGGTGGCGGTGTGCCGTCCCTGATCGCCGTCTACCAGGACGCCTCCGGCAAGGCCAAGGACATCGCCCTGTCCTACGCAGCTGCCAACGGCGGCACCAAGGGTGGCGTGATCGAAACCAACTTCCGTGAAGAAACCGAAACCGACCTGTTCGGCGAGCAAGCCGTGCTGTGCGGCGGTGCCGTGGAGCTGGTCAAGGCCGGTTTCGAAACCCTGGTCGAAGCCGGTTACGCGCCGGAAATGGCCTACTTCGAGTGCCTGCACGAACTGAAGCTGATCGTCGACCTGATGTATGAAGGCGGCATCGCCAACATGAACTACTCCATCTCCAACAACGCGGAGTACGGCGAGTACGTGACCGGCCCGGAAGTGATCAACGAAGAATCCCGCTACGCCATGCGCGAAGCGCTGAAGCGCATCCAGACTGGCGAATACGCCAAGATGTTCATCCTGGAAGGCAAGACCAATTATCCGGAAATGACCGCACGTCGCCGCCTCAACGCTGCTCACCCGATCGAACAGGTCGGCGGCCAGTTGCGCGCGATGATGCCTTGGATCGCCAAGAACAAGCTGGTTGATCAGTCCAAGAACTAAGGAAAACAGGGACTGGGACTAGGGATTAGGAACATCTTTCCTGCCCTAGCCCCTAGCCCCTAGCCCCCATGAATTATCCCCACCCCATCATTGCCCGCGAAGGCTGGCCGTTTCTGTTCGGCGCAGTGGTAGTTTCCGTGGCCGCCAGCTTCTGGTGTGTGTTCTGGTCTATCCCATTGTGGATTATCACGCTGTTTGTATTGCAGTTTTTCCGCGACCCGCCGCGTGAGGTGCCACAACAAGCCAACCTGCTGACTTCCAGCGCGGACGGCAAGGTGATCGTGGTAGAGAAGGCATTTGACTAATACCTCAAACGCGATGCGCTGAAAATCAGCGTGTTCATGAACGTGTTCAACGTGCATTCCAACCGCAGCCCGATTGACGGCACCGTAAAGCAACGCTGGTATATGCCTGGCAAGTTTTTCAACGCGGCAATGGATAAGGCTTCAGCCGAGAACGAACGCAACGCGCTGTGGATCAAAACGGTCAACGGCCAGGATATTACCTGCGTGCAGATCGCCGGTTTGGTAGCACGCCGGATTCTCTGTTACGTGAATGCAGGGGATCCCCTGCACAAGGGGCAACGCTACGGGTTTATCCGCTTTGGTTCGCGCGTGGACATTTATCTGCCGCTGGATGCGAAACCCAAAGTCAGCATCGGCGACAAGGTCAGCGCGGGGAGTACCGTACTGGCAGAACTGACTGCCTGAGGCTCAGGCAGCCGTCCTGCGCTCAGATTTGTTCAGGTAAACCGCGAGTTCATTCAGCGCCTTGGTATACACATCGCGCTTGAACTCGATCACGGATTCCAACGGCACCCAGTACTCGCTCCAACGCCAAGCGTCGAATTCCGGATGCCCGCTGGCGCGCAGGGAGACATCACTGTCGCGCCCCACCAGCCTGAGCAGGAACCAAATCTGCTTTTGCCCGCGGTAGGAGCCGCGCCACTCCCGCTTCACCCAATGTGTAGGCACGTCGTAACGCAGCCAATCCCTGGTACGACCCAGAATGCGCACATGCTCCGGCTTCAGCCCGACTTCCTCATGCAACTCACGGTACATCGCCTGCTCCGGGCTTTCACCCAGTTTGATGCCACCCTGCGGAAACTGCCATGAATCTTCGCGTATGCGCTTGCCCCAGAAAGCCTGATTACGGGCATTGCATAGAATGATGCCCACATTCGGGCGGTATCCGTCCCGATCTATCATGATAAAAAATCCTTAAAGTTGCCCCAATTTTTTCACATTTTTTCGCAGAATGAAAGGCGAACCGCGCGTTGATTTCATGTTTTGCGTCAATTACCTGAAAAAACCCTGCACTCCAGGAGAAGAAGTCCGCACCCTAGCCATTCAGTACCGAACTTGCGCGGCATAGCGTGCGCTCTTATACTGCCACGTCAACGCATGGACTCCAGATTGCGTTATTTGTTCATTACCACAACCGAACCAACGCTTTCGTGGCTTTCAACACCTCCATCTTTGCAGCCCTTGGCTTACTGATATGCAGCACTCTGGCATGGGCCGAGCCGTTCGCCTACATCACCAACCAGGGCAGCAATAGCGTTTCCGTGATTGACACTGCAAACGACCAGGTCGTTTCCACTATTGCAGTGGGCAAGGCGCCGGTCGGCATCGCAGTTTCAGCAAAGCTGAAACGTGCTTTTGTCTCCAATGCTGAAGACCAAACCATTTCCGTCATTGACACCAGCACCAACAGCATCGTTTCCAGCATCAGCATCCCCGGTTCGCCGGTTGGCCTGACACTCGGCTTCAAGGATGCCACGCTATATGTGGCGGATTGGTTCAGCAGCCGGGTCGTGGAAATTGACAGCAACAGCGGCAAGACGCTGCGCGAATTCGCCGTAGGCAACGCCCCCGCCGGCATGCAGGTCAGTGCTGACGGGTTATCGCTGTTCGTCGTTAATCGCGACAGCAACGACCTCAGCGTCGTTGACCTGAAGAGCGGCACCGTCAGCCGTAGAATTGCAGTAGGCGCGCATCCTTTCGGCATGACGCAAAGCGCCGATGGTAAAATGCTTTACGTCGTTAATGTGTACGACAATAGCGTTTCGGTGATTGAAGCCCCATTTACGGCAGTCGCCCGCACCATTGCGGTAGGTGACCATCCCTACTGCGTCACCGCCAGTGATGACGGCAACCTGATTTACGTGACGAATACGCAAGCCGATACCGTCTCCGTCATCAGTCGCCAGACATGGAAAGTCATTGCCACAATCAAGGTAGGCACGGTACCCGAAGGCATTGGGTACCATGACGGGAAGATTTATGTCGCCAGTTGGGGCGATGATTCAGTTTCAGTGATCGACGCCAACAGCAGCAAAATGGTCGCCAGCATTGCAACCGGCAAACAAAGCCGCGCTTTCGGCCAGTTTATTGCCAAGGGGTCACATTGATTGTTTTGTCATTATTAACTTTGGAGAATCTTGCATGAAAAAACTGCTCGCCATCATCGCCGTACTGATGCTGCCGCTTACCGCTGCTGCGCACGGCCCATCCCCGCAAAAAGTTGAAAAAGAAGTCGTAATCAAGGCGGAGCCTGCCAAAGTCTGGGCTATCGTCAAGGATTGGGGCGGGCTGCACAAATGGCTCCCACCTGTCGCCAGCACCAAAGTGGAAACCAAGGGCAGCGACACATTCCGTTTGCTGACCCTGAAGGATGGCGGCACCATTTATGAGCGCCTCAAGTCCTCCGACGACAAGGATATGAAGGTTAAATATGAGATCATCGAAGGCGCACTGCCGGTTGCCGACTACAACGCCACCATCGCCGTCAAGGCCGGTCCTGGCGCTGGCGAAAGCACCGTGACCTGGACTGCGCGCTTTTATCGCGTCTACAAGCTGAATCCGCCGATTCCTCCCGGCCAGGATGACGAATCTGCAATCAAGGCCGTCAACGGCGTATTTGACGCCGGCCTGCCCAACCTGAAAAAGGTCGCCGAAGGCAAGTAAGCTCGCAACATATTGTTGTTTCGCAACAAAAAAGCGACCAATCGGTCGCTTTTTTGTTATATCAAGTCTGGCTATTGGTCGCCGCCATCAGACGCATCACCTTCCAGCGTATAAACATCGAAGCCGAGCTGCGACATGATAAACGCCGCGGCAGAGCTTCTGCGCCCAGTCTTGCAATACGTGATATAGGTCTGGTGCGGGTTCAGTGTACTGAGCGCATCGCGAATTTCATGCAACGGGAGATTGATTGCGCCAGGGAAATGGGCATGCGCGAATTCCGACGGCAGACGAACATCAATCCAGCGTGCGCCCGCGACAATTTTCTGCTCCGCCGCCTGGCGGGAAATCCGGTTCAGTAGCGGCGCCTTCAGCAACTCGACAAAATCCTGCTTGCTCAGCTGCAACAGCACGCCGTCGGTTTCCATGGTCACCGTGGCATTGCGCCGGTTGTCCGACGCCGGTGCCTCTTCACCGAAGCCGTCACCATCTTCTAGCTGGGCAATCACCACCGGCTCAGCCTCCGGGCCAGACAAACGCGTTACCTGGGCCCGGCCGGACTCGATCAGATAATAGTTATCGCCCTCTTCGCCTTGCTTGATAATGACCTGGCCGGCTTTGACCGGGACGCTCACCATGCGTCGGAACAGTTCATCGATATTGGCCGACGGCAGGCTGCTGAACGCGCCGCCGCGCAACCTGTTGGCGCCGAACAGCTTGGTCACCTCGGCATTGCTTTCCGCCACGTGCACGAACTCCATCTCGGCAGGCCCGATAGGCATCTGCTCCCAAGTCATCAGGATGTCGGCCTGGTCGCTGTCTACCACCAGGATCTCGGCGTCACTGGTCACCATGGCACTGCTCACTTGCTTTTCACCGCTGCCGATGGGGTAGCGCGCCGCATCGTCCCCTGGGCGAATCACAGCGTCGGTGCCATCGGCATACGCCAGCCTGACTTCGCCGGCAACCAGATAATACGAGCGATGGCTTGATTCGGCGAAATGCCGGATGTCGCGTCCTTTCAGCACTTGCTCCACGCGGCTCATGGCGGCTATTTCCACCTGATGCTCCCGCGTCAGGTGGCATACCGGCTCGAATCGGGAAAGCAATGCAATATCAGCACTCATCGTTTGCCATCCTCAGAACTCGATCACCTGGCCGATTTTCAGGGCCTGCGCGTCAAACCCGGACAGGTCGCGCGCGCTCACTTCGCGCATAATGGTTTTATCTTCTCCCGGCTTGAAATGGGTAATGAGTATCTGCACACCAGCCTGCTGCAATTTATCCAGCTCGGCCGACAGCAACAGCGGAGACAGATGTTTGGAAGTTCGGGCCAGGCTGATTTCCTCATCGCCAAATGCCGTTTCGATAATCAGGTAGCGCAGGTGTTCGATCTGGTTAACGGCCTCCCACAAGGCATCGCAACTGGTGGTATCGCCGGTAAACACCAGACTGCCGGCGCCGCTGTTGATGTGGTAGCCGACAGCCGGCACCGTATGATTTGCCGGTATCGGAGTAAAGATGCGCCCACGCACATCAACCGGCTGCCCCAGCTTCACTTCGCTGTAGCGCAGGATTGGATTCTGCGCGCTGGGGATCACGGTGAAATCCGGCCAGATTTTCCAATTGAGCATATGCTCCTGCAGTATCTGCCAGGTTTCCCTAGTGGCATGCACCGTCACCGGGGTTTGGCGCAGGCTGATGACCGTATCCGCCAGCAGCGGAATCGACAACACATGGTCAAGGTGTGAATGCGTAACAAAAATATGGTCGATTCTTGCCAGGTCTTCAATGGCGAGGTCAGCCACCCCGGTTCCGGCATCCACCAGGATGTCGTCATCCACCAGGAATGACGTTGTGCGCAGCTTGCCGCCTATGCCGCCACTACATCCCAGCACCCTGAGAATCATGTCCCTATCCCGTAGTTACTTGATCTTGAAGGTGTACACGCCATCCCAATCATCACCCGGCGGGTTGGCGCGGAACTCGGCAATACGTTCCAGGTAAACCTTGTACAGGTAGCGGTCGGGATCAGCCTCGTGCAGCGCAGTGAAGGCCGCTTCCGCCTCGTCCCATTTCTGCGCGTGGTACAGCGCAGCGGCCTGATGATATTGCTCCAGAGTGGCAAGCGTGGCCGAATCCACCGTACCTTCCTGACCTATCGGTTCAAAAATGGTAACCGGTTCATCCTTACCCTTGACGCGAATCTTGTCCAATTCACGGTAAACATAGTCCGGCACCTTGGCTCGGGTGAATTCGCTGACAATAATGTATACGCCATATTGCTTGGTAATGCTTTCCAGACGTGACCCCAGGTTCACCGCATCGCCCATCGCAGTATAGGCCATGCGGAAGGATGATCCCATGTTGCCCACGGTCATCGTGCCGGTATTCAGACCCACGCCGATCTTGATTGGCGGCCAGCCCTTGGCTACAAATGCCGTTTGCAACACCTTCAATTCCTCAATCATGCCCAGTGCGGCCTGCAGAGCATGACGAGCGTGATCGGGATCCGGCAACGGTGCCCCCCAGAACGCCATGATGGCGTCACCCATGTACTTGTCGATGGTACCGCGGTGTTTCTGGATCACGAAGGTCATGGGCGACAGGTATTCGTTCATCAGTTGGGTCAGCTCTTTCGGGTCAAGCCCTTCGGAAATGGTGGTAAATCCGCGCACATCCGAGAACAACACCGTCATTTCACGACTTACACCTTCCATGGAAATCTGCGTCGGGTCTTTCGCCATTTCGTCCACCAGTTCCGGCGGCACATACTGCCCGAACAGGCCGGTCAACTGCCGCTTGCCGCGCGATTCCACGAAGAAGCCGTAAGACATGTTGAGCAGATACAGCGAGGTCATCATCATCCAGATCGTCGCTATCGGCAGCACCATGCCGACATCCTGCCACAGCCACAGGTTGAGGGCGCCCACGCTGCCCAATGACACCGTAGCCAGGATGGTCGCCCACAACGGGCTCAATACAGCGAGGCCGAAAGACAGTATCAGGCCGAAGATCAGCAGCAGCATGAATTCCGCGGCGATGGTGTATCCGGGCGCCTGCTTGATATTCTGGTCCAGTATCCCTGCCACCATGTTGGCATGCATCTCCACCCCGGCATACACGCTACCGACCGGCGATGCGCGCAAGTCCAGCAACCCCGGCGCGGTCGTCCCCACCAGCACGATGGCACCGTCAAGAATCTTGGGATCGACCTTATGGTTCAGCACATCCGTTGCCGAGACATATGGGAAGCTGCCTTGCGGCCCGCGGACCGGAATCAGTGCGCGCACGTGTTCATCCACCGGGATGCTCTTGTCGCCGACCTTGAGCCATTCCAATCCGGCATACACATCGTTCACCCCGCTGACCGCGAAGCCCGCTTCAACCTTGTCTACGCCAAGATAAGCGCGAGCCACCGCCAGCGACAACGATTCATAAAGCGCCCCGTCAAACTCCTGCAGCATGCCGATGCGACGCGAAATACCGTCATAGTCCACCGCCGGGTTGAAGTGCCCGCCGGAAAAGGCGGCCTGCTGCAGCACCGGCAAGTTGGCACCGTAAGCATGGGCACTGATGAAATAAACCCCGGTAGGGTCAAACGAGCCAGCGGGGAACACCGGCACGGGCAATTGCCCCACGCCGCCTTTTTTGCCTTCCCCCAGGTTGAAGTAATACCCCATCACCACCTTGCGGCCCTTGATGCTATTTGCAAACAGCTGGTCGTAATTCAGCTCCGGCTTGATTTTTTCCAGCGCGGCAGAAAAACTGCTGTCGTTGGCGAGATGCTCCTTGCCCATTTTCTCCAGGGTTTTCAGGCCGGAGCTCTCGTCCTTTTCCGCAAACACCACGTCGAAGCCCAGCACGCTGACCTTGTAGCGATCGAACAGGGTATCCATCATCTGCGCCAGCTTGTTCCGGCTCCACGGCCAGCGGCCCTGCTCGTAGAGGCTACGCTCGTCGATATCGACAATCACGATGCGCGGGTCCACGCCGCGCGGCATGGTCAGGTTGAGGCGGGCATCGTAGGCAAAATCCTCAAGGCGGTCGATCGCCTCAATATGGATGATGCTCATGTTGTGCATCAGGAACACCAGAACCGTGAGCAGGCTGAGTGTCACGCGCGTGCCGTGGCGCTTGAGAGAGGCAGGAATTTTTATTCTCATTGGGATTCTCTGTGTCTAGTCGGATACTCGGGAAGCATAGCCCAAATCCTGCGCATTTAACAGACTGAATTTACTGGCCTGGTACCCGCTTCCGGGAGCGCATTTTGTGAGAAAATTCGAGGTGTTTAATACTATATTTCCCATGCTGAATTTCATCGAACTCTCAACCACGCATTCCCAGCCTCCCGCTTTCAGCATTATCTGGTTGCACGGACTAGGCGCGGACGGCAACGACTTCGCCCCCATTGCGCAGGAACTGGAACTGCCGTTACCGGTTCGCTTCATCTTTCCCCATGCCCCCGCCATGCCGGTCAGCATCAACCATGGTTACGTCATGCCGGCGTGGTATGACATTTATGCGCTGGATATTGCGGCGAGACAGGACAAGGCCGGCATTCTACACTCGCAGGCCGAAATAGAAGCCCTGATGGCCCAGGAAATCGAGCGCGGCATCAAACCCGAGCACATCATGCTGGCCGGGTTTTCCCAAGGCGGGGCGATCGCGCTGCACACTGCGCTACGCTATCCGCGGCGGCTGGCGGGCGTGATGGGGCTCTCCACCTACCTGCCCTTGTCCAGTGACCTGTTCGACGAGCATAGCGAGGCCAACCGGCAGCTCCCCATCTTCATGGCGCATGGCAGGCACGACAGCGTCATTCCGCTGAATACGGCCAGCACGTCAAAAAACTTTCTCGAACAAGCCGGGTACCCCGTCGAATGGCACGAATACCCGATGGAACACTCCGTTTGCATCGACGAACTCGCCGACATTCGCGCCTATATCATGCGCAGCTTCGGCGTTTGACCATCTACCGGTATTTTGATAGTTTCGACCTTCCATATGAGCAAATCCGCTGCCCCCAAAAACTTCGAATCCGCGCTGAGCGACCTGGAACATATCGTCGCCCAGATGGAGAACAGCCAGTTGCCGCTGGAACAATCGCTGGCAGCTTACAAGCAAGGCATAGAACTACTGCGCTATTGCCAGCAGACCTTGCAGGATAGCGAACAGCAAATCCGCATCCTGACCGAACAAAACTCATTGCAAAGCTTTTCTGATGACTGATTTCAACAGTTGGGCCGGCGCCATTCAAAGCCGCACCGAAGCTGCCCTGGAGCGGCATTTGCCGCCCGTCACCATTGCGCCGGAATGCCTGCACCAGGCGATGCGTTATTCCGTACTGGGCGGCGGCAAACGCGTACGGGCCTTGCTGGCGCATGCCGCCGGGGAATTGTGCGGCGCCAGCGTGGCGCGCGTTGACCAGGTTGCCGCGGCGGTGGAACTGGTTCATGCTTATTCGCTGGTGCATGACGACCTGCCTTGCATGGACGATGACGACTTGCGCCGCGGCAAACCTTCCTGCCACAAGCAGTTTGATGACGCCACCGCCCTGCTGGTAGGCGACGCGTTGCAAACGCTGGCCTTTGAACTGCTGGCCCGCCCCGGCCTGCACCCGCAGGCAGAACAGCGGTTGCGCATGGCGCACCTGCTGGCGCAGGCTTCCGGTTCGCGGGGCATGGCCGGCGGCCAGGCCATCGACCTGGCCAGCGTGGGGCTGACGCTGACGCAGGAACAACTGGAGTTCATGCACATCCACAAGACCGGCGCCCTGATCCGTGCCGCCGCCCTGCTGGGCGCATACTGCGCAGACCATGCCGACAGCGAAGCCGTTGCCGCCATCGACCATTACGCCAAGCATATCGGGCTGGCCTTCCAGGTGGTGGACGACATTCTCGACAGCGAAGCCGATACCGCCACGCTGGGCAAAACCGCCGGCAAGGATGCCGAAGCCAACAAACCGACCTATGTCACCATCCTGGGGTTGCCGCGCGCGCGCGAACTGGCAAAAGAGCTGCATGCCAACGCTATCTCGCGCCTGGCGCCCTATGGCGAGTCAGCCCGACGCCTGGTCCAACTTGCAGATTACATTACGCAGCGCAGTTACTGATGACTTCCCTACTCGAACAGATCAACAACCCGACCGAACTGCGCCAACTCGAACGCAGGCAATTAAGCGCGCTGGCAGAAGAACTCCGGCAGTTTCTGGTTACCAGCGTGTCGCAGACCGGCGGCCACCTGGCATCCAACCTCGGCGTGGTGGAACTCACCATCGCCCTGCATTACGTGTTCAACACGCCGGATGACAAGCTGGTGTGGGATGTCGGCCACCAGACCTATCCGCACAAAATCCTCACCGGACGCCGCGCCGCCATGGCCGGCCTGCGTCAGGCTGGCGGCATCGCCGGCTTTCCGCGCCGTAGCGAGAGCGAATACGATGCGTTCGGCGTTGGCCATTCCAGCACCTCCATTTCCGCCGCACTGGGCATGGCGGTGGCCGCGCAGCAGACCGGCTCGGAACGCCGCGCCGTGGCCATTATCGGCGATGGCGCCATGACCGCCGGTATGGCGTTCGAGGCGCTCAACAATGCCGGGGCGATGAACGCTAACCTGCTGGTGATTCTCAACGACAACGACATGTCGATTTCTCCCAACGTTGGCGCGCTGAACAACTACCTGGCCAAGCTGCTGTCCGGCCGCCTGTACAACCGCATGCGCCAGGGCACGGAAAAAATGCTGGGGGTCGCCCCGCCGATCCTGGAACTGGCCAAACGCGCGGAAGAGCACATGAAGGGCATGGTCACGCCCAGCACGTTATTTGAAGAGTTCGGCTTCAATTACATCGGCCCCATCAACGGCCACGACCTGGATGTGCTGGTCACCACGCTGGCGAATATCCGCGAGTTGAAAGGCCCGCAATTCCTGCATGTGGTCACGCAAAAAGGCAAAGGTTATACCCCGGCGGAAGACGACCCCGGCAAATACCACGGTGTTGGCAAATTCGACCCGGCCAACGGCGCAGCCGCAAGCACCGGCGGCAAACCCACCTACACCCAGGTGTTCGGCGACTGGCTTGTGGACATGGCGGCCAAGGATGACCGGCTGATCGGCATCACCCCGGCGATGTGCGATGGCTCGGGGCTCAACAAATTCCAGGAACAGTTTCCCGATCGCTACTTCGATGTTGGCATCGCCGAACAGCATGCACTCACCTTTGCCGCCGGCCTGGCCTGCGATGGCATGAAGCCGGTGGTGGCGATTTATTCCACCTTCCTGCAACGCGCCTACGACCAGTTGATCCACGACATCGCGCTGCAGAACCTGCCGGTGCTGCTGGCGATTGACCGCGCCGGCCTGGTCGGCGCCGACGGCCCCACCCATGCCGGCAGCTTCGACCTGAGCTATTTGCGCTGCATCCCCAACATGCTGGTGATGGCGCCCAGCGATGAAAACGAATGCCGGCAAATGCTGACCACCGGCTTCCTGCACAACGGCCCGGCGGCGGTGCGCTACCCGCGCGGCGGCGGCTCGGGCGCGGCAATTGAGCCGGCGCTTGAACCGATCGCCATTGGCAAAGGTCTGATCACAAGACAAGGCCAGAACATCGCCATCCTGGCGTTCGGCAGCATGCTGGTGCCGGCACAACAGGCCGCGGAAGCACTGAACGCCACGGTTGCCAGCATGCGCTTCGTCAAGCCGCTGGATGTAGAATTGATTGCCTCACTCGCCGCGCAGCACGACCTGCTGGTGACGGTAGAAGAAAACGCCATCCAGGGCGGCGCAGGCGCTGCAGTGATGGAAGCCCTGCAAGCCAGGGGATTAAGCAATGAGGTACTGCTGCTGGGACTGCCTGACACGTTTATCGAGCATGGCAGTCCGGAAGCCCTGCTGGCTGCCTGCGGACTTGATGCCGAGGGAATCCGGACAGCGATTGAGCAGCGCATGGCCGAAAGAAACGCTGGATAAACCATTAACCTAGCGTTATACTCAACTATTATTTGCACAACTCCATGACCATGAACCAGCCCACCACCCCCACTCCCATCGAAGACGTCCAGAACACGCCCGACGTACGCCATCTGGCCATCGACAAGGTGGGCATCAAATCCATCCGCCACCCGGTCAAGGTCAAGGACAAGACCAGCGGCGTGCAGCACACGGTAGCCATGTTCAATATGTACGTGCATTTGCCGCACAACTTCAAGGGCACGCACATGTCGCGTTTTGTTGAGATCCTCAACATGAACGAGCGCGAAATCTCCATCGAGAATTTCGAAACCATCCTGCGCGAAATGGTGAAGCGGCTGGAAGCCCAGTCCGGCCATATCGAAATGACCTTCCCCTATTTCGTCAACAAGGCCGCCCCGGTATCCGGCGTGCAAAGCCTGCTGGATTACGAAGTCACGTTCATCGGCGAAATCAAGGATGGCAACTACCAGATCAGCGTCAAGGTACTGGTGCCCGTCACCAGCCTGTGCCCGTGCTCGAAGAAAATTTCCGACTACGGCGCGCACAACCAGCGCTCACATGTCACGGTCACCGCCCGCATCAATGATTTTATCTGGGTGGAAGACATCATCAATCTGGTGGAAGAACAGGCCTCGTGCCAGTTGTATGGCCTGCTCAAGCGCCCTGACGAAAAGTTCGTCACCGAACACGCCTACGACAACCCCAAGTTCGTCGAGGACATGGTGCGCGACGTCGCCGCGCAACTCAATGCAGAACCCCGTATCGACGCCTATGTGGTGGAATCGGAGAACTTTGAATCCATCCACAACCATTCTGCCTACGCCCTGATCGAACGGGACAAACTGCAAAATTAGCCGCACAGCCTGTGCGATGACATTCCCGCTACGCACCACTGGCGATGTACGCACCGCGCTACTTGGGCGGCGCGAGATCGCCCTGCTCGACGTGCGCGAGGAAGACCCGCATGCGCAGGGCCATCCGCTCTTCGCCGCCAACTTCCCTCTCAGCCGAATCGAAATTGACGCCTATGCCAAGCTGCCGCGCCGCGATGTACCTATCGTGCTGCTGGACAACGGCGAAGGTGATACGAAACTCGCCGCGCAACGCCTGCAAAACCTGGGCTATACCGACATCGCCATTCTCGACGGCGGCCTCGCCGGATGGATCAAGGCCGGCGGCGAAGTGTTCCGCGATGTCAACGTGCCAAGCAAAGCCTTCGGCGAGTTGGTGGAAGCGCAGTGCCACACCCCTTCGTTGACGGCCGAGCAAGTACATACGCTGATCACAACCGGCGCTGACATCGTCATTGTTGACGTGCGCCGCTTCGACGAATACCAGACCATGAGTATCCCCACCGCCACCAGCGTGCCCGGCGCCGAACTGGTGTTGCGCGTGCCGCAGCTGGCGCCGCGCGCGGAAACCCGCGTCATCGTCAATTGCGCCGGCCGCACCCGCAGCATTATCGGTACCCAGTCGCTGGTCAACGCCGGCCTACCCAATCCGGTGGCGGCGCTGCGCAACGGCACCATCGGCTGGACATTGGCCGGGCAGCAACTGGAGCATGGCCAGCAGCGCCGCTTCGGCCCAACGCCGGAAGCAGACCGCATCAAGGCCGCAGCAGCCGCACGCGCAGTGGCAGACCGCGCCGGTGCACGCCGCATCGGCCACGCCGACCTAGCCGCCTGGCAGACACAACAAGAACGCACCAGCTACTTCTTCGACGTGCGCACCCTGGAAGAATACGAAGCTGGCCACCTGCCGGGTTTCCGCCCCGTACCCGGCGGCCAGTTGGTGCAGGAAACCGAAATGGTCGCGCCGGTGCGCGGCGCCCGTATTGTGCTGGCGGACAACGACGGCGTGCGCGCCAACATGACTGCGTCCTGGCTGGCGCAAATGGCGTGGGAAGTGTATGTGGTTGACGGCCTGGCAGCGGAAGATTTCGCCATCCCGGGTCCCTGGCATGCACCGCTGCCAGCCGTGCCGGGCATCCCGTTGGTGAATGCAACAACATTGAGCGCATGGCTGGCGACCGGCGACGCCACCGTGCTGGACGTCAGTAGCAGTGCCAATTACCACAAGGGGCACATTCCCGGCGCCTGGTTTGTATTGCGCGCGCAACTGGCTGCCGCCATCCGGAAAATCCCCGCTACGCGCCGCTATGTGCTGACCTGCGCCGACGGCACACTCGCCCGCTTTGCCGCGGCCGATCTACAAGCCTTGGTCAGCGTGGAAGTACTGGCGCTCTACGGCGGCAACCAAGCCTGGCGCAATGCCGGGCTTGACTTCAGCAGCGACTCGCCGCGTTTGGCTTCACCTCCGATTGACCGCTACCGCCGTCCGTACGAAGGCACCGACAGCCCACGCCAGGCCATGCAGGATTATCTGGACTGGGAATTCGGACTGGTCGCGCAACTGGCGCGCGATGGCACCCACGGATTCCAAGTGATCAAATAAACAAGTGATCAAATAAAAATGCCCCTCCCGGCAGGGAGAGGCATTTCGGCGGATGAACCTGTCAGAAGTATTTAACGACCTTCTTTCCAGACGGCGTTTTCCTTGACGTTAATTTTCTTCGGCAACAGCTTTTCTTCGGTAAAGGCATCCGCAATGGCCTGTTGCTGGGCCAACGCAGCGTCATCCACCAACCGTACATCGTAGCTGCGGCGATCATTAGCCACGGAAACAATCGCCGGGGTGAGACCAACCAATGGCGCATGGAACTCGGCGGCCTGTTGTGGGTTCTGCTTGATCCACTCTCCGGTCTTGCGCAGTTGCTCAACCACCACCTTCAGCACGTCGGGGCGGCGTTGGGCGTACGGGGTGGCCGCCAGGTAAAAGCGGCGATAGGAGACATCGGCATAGGTGCCGTCCGTGACAATACGGACATTCTTGCTGCTCTGGATGTTGGCCAGGTGCGGATCCCAGATCGCCCACGCGTCGATGGCACCTTTTTCAAACGCGGCGCGGCCATCGGCAGGCTGCAGGTACGCAGCGTCAACATCGCGGAAATTAAGCCCGGACTTTTCCAAGGATTTGAGCAGCAGGTAGTGCACTCCGGCCGCTTTGGCCAGGCCTACGCGCTTGCCCTTAAGATCGGCCACCGTCTTGATGGGAGATTCGGCAGGAACCACAATCGCCTGCGCCTTGGGCGAGGGGGTTTCCTGCACCAGATAGGTCAGCTTTGCCCCAGCAGCCTGAGCGAACAAAGGCACGGTGTCAGCCACATCGGCGGAGAGGTCGATGCTGCCCACGTTCAGGCCTTCCAGCAGCGGCAGGCCGGAGGTGAACTCGGTCCACTGCACCTTGACGTTCAAGGGGGCCAGCGCCTTTTCCAGCGTACCCTGCGCTTTCAGGAAGATCAGGATGCTGGAAGATTTCTGGAAGCCAATGCGCAGTACATCTTCCTGGGCGGCGCTGGGCAGGGAAATGCCGAGGCCGATGGCAGCCGTCAGAAAAACAGCAAGGATTTTGCGACGAATGGGGTTGAAACTGTTTTGGTTCATAGCGTGCTCCGTTTGAATAACGGATGTAACTATAATGAATATAGAAAGCGGTTATAAATAATACTTTGCTATATACATATACGGCAGAACCCATACCGGCAACGCGGATCAAACAGCCTGCAGGCAGGTTATTTTTCTGGCGGCTGGAGCCGGAACAGCAGCAGGAACCCGGCCAGCGCCGCAACTCCAGACACGGCAAAAGTCAGCGCGGCGCCCATCGGCTCCCACATCCAGCCGCTCCACAACCCGCCTAGCGTCCCGCCGAGGCCAAACGAAATACTGGTGTAGTAGCCCTGCCCCTTGGCCTGGTGCCTGCCCTTGAAATAGCGATGCACCAACGCCACTGCCGCCGCGTGGTAAGAGCCAAAACTGGCGGCATGCAGCACTTGTGCCAGCACAATCACGGCAAACCATTGCACGCCGTAGCCTATCATCAGAAAACGCAAGCCGGCGAGGAAAAAACTGGCTTGTAATATCTGCTTCAGGTCAAAACGCTGCGTCAGCCTGGGCAAAAACAGGAACACCAACACTTCGCAAATCACGCCGATAGCCCACAGCCAGCCCACGGTGGCCTTGCTGTAGCCGTGGTCAACCAGGTAGATGGAGTAGAACGTGTAATAAGCGCCATGTGCGGCCGCCATCAGAAAACAGGCGGCAAAAAACACCTTTACTTCTGTCCGCTGAAGGATCGCCCACACCGGCGGCTCGTCATCATGGCGGGGGGCTACACGCGGTTCGGGAATGTATCGGGAAAACAGCAGCAGGCTGATTTTCAGTCCCAGGATCACCCACAACAAGGCACGCACCGGCGCGTAATCCAGCACATACCCCATCACTATCACGGAGGCGATAAACCCGACCGACCCCCACAGGCGAATGCGCCCGTAACCGCTGGCGGCGTGTTCGCCCAGATGCCCCAGGGTCAATGCTTCCGCCAGCGGCAGCGGCGCGCTCCAGAAGAAACTCATGGTAGCCATCACCACGAACAGCCAGGCATAACCTTCCCCGGCAAATACGCCGAGATAACACACCAGGCTGGCCAGTGCCGAAACCTGGATGATCCTGACCCGCATACCGGTATGGTCGGCGATCCAGCCCCAGATGTTGGGGGCGATGATACGCGCCACCTGGAACAGCGACATCAGCACCCCGATCTGGAATGCCGAAAATGCCAACGCATCGAGGTACAGGGTCCAATACGGGGCAAACGCTCCGACAAAAGCGAAATACAGGAAGTAGAAACCGGACAGTCGCCAGTAAGGTAAATTGGTCATGCTCAAATAAAAAGGCCGGCTCTTGCGCCGGCCTTTTTCACTCAAAAACTCATGCGGATTTCAGCAGGTTGTACAGTTCATCCTTGAGATGCAGGCGCTGTTTCTTCAGGTTCTCGAACGGTTCGTCGCCAACCGGCACGCCCTCGCCTTCCAGGCGCAGCACCTCGCGGTTGACCACGTGGTATTCGTCGAACAGCTTGGCGAAATGGGCATTGCTCAGTTTCAAGTTATGGATCTGATCGCGATATTCGGGAAACTCGTGAACCAGGTCGTGATGGATTGCAGTCATGTTTTACCTTTCTGTCTTTGAACTATGAAATTTTCAGGGCAACTTGCCGGAAATCCTGGGGGGTGGGGCACACCACGTCACCGCATTGCGCACGATGACGCAAGGCGTGGTCGATCAGCACCAGCGCCAGCATCGCCTCGCAGATCGGCGTCGCGCGCACGCCGACGCACGGATCGTGGCGGCCGGTGGTCTGCATGGTCACCGCCTCGCCCGCCTTGTTGATCGAATGCCGTTCCTGCGGGATGCTGGAGGTCGGCTTGAACGCGGTATGCACCACGATATCCTGCCCGCTGGAAATGCCGCCCAGCACGCCGCCAGCGTTGTTGCTGGCAAAACCTTGCGGCGTCAGCTCGTCGCAATGCACGCTGCCGCGCTGGGCGATGCTGTCGAACCCGGCGCCGATTTCCACGCCCTTGGCGGCATTGATGCCCATCATCGCGTAGGCGATTTCGGCATCCAGCCGGTCGAACACCGGCTCGCCCCAGCCCACGGGCACATTCTCCGCCACCACGGTAATCTTGGCGCCAACCGAATCGCGCTCGGCGCGTACCCGGTCCAGATAAGCTTCCAGTTGCGGAATCAATTCGGCATTGGCGGCAAAAAACGGGTTGTTGCCGACTTCATCCCAACTTTGGAACGGCACGTGAATGTCGCCCAACTGGCTCATGTAGCCGCGGATGATGACACCAAATCGTTCCGCCAGCCATTTTTTGGCAACCGCCCCCGCCGCCACCCGCGCCGCCGTTTCGCGTGCGGAGGAACGCCCGCCGCCGCGATAATCGCGGATGCCGTATTTCTGCCAATAGGTGTAGTCCGCATGGCCGGGACGGAACGTCTCGGCGATGGTGCCGTAATCCTGGCTGCGCTGGTCCTGGTTGCGGATCAACAGCGCGATGGGCGTGCCAGTGGTTTTGCCCTCGAACACCCCGGACAGGATTTCCACCGTGTCCGGCTCCTTGCGTTGCGTGACATGGCGTGAGGTGCCCGGTTTGCGGCGATCGAGATCGGTCTGGATATCGGCTTCGGTCAGGCTCAACCCCGGCGGGCAGCCGTCAATAATGCAACCGATGCCTGCGCCATGCGATTCGCCAAAGGTAGTGACAGTAAACAGCGTGCCAAAGGTATTGCCGGACATGAAGCGGTTCCACAACGAGAATATATTGGGAGTTTAACATACTGGCAGCGCGCCCTTCGCCCAGCGATGTTCGGCAACCGGCATGCGCCCGCAAAACAGGTTTCGTGAAGTTTCGTGTATGTCTGCTAGCGGCCACATGCAGACGTCTCGCTCGCTGGCCGTCAGCAGTAATAGCAAACCGAGCAGTCTTACGAGACAATCAGCTGATTAATCCATTACGGGTAGCTTATGAAGCACATTTTCTTGATCGTCTTTGTCTTGATCTCTAACCTGGCCCTCGCTGAGGACAAAGCTATATCGAGTATTTTTTCTGCCGAAAGTGCTGATGGAACCATTATTCTTCAGTCGTTGCGGGGAGGCAGGACAATTACGCACAACGATGAGCGCGCTTATCGCCGGTTTGCGTCAGCATCGACATTTAAGATATTCAACACGCTGATTGCAGTTGAAGAAAATGTAGTTAGGTTAGGGGACACGGCATTCAAATGGAATGGAAAAACCTATGATTTCCCGGACTGGAACCGAGACCAAACGCTTGAAAGTGCATTCAAAGCGTCTTGTGTCTGGTGCTATCAGGAAATTGCCCAGCAAGTGAGAGAAGAATCCTATCGACGGTACTTGGCGCTTGCGAATTATGGCGAACTGACTGACATGCCTGATGTTACAACGTTTTGGCTTGATGGTAGCTTTACGGTAAGTGCAGTTGAGCAGGTTGCTTTCTTGAGGAAGGTATATCTGCGAGAGCTTCCGTTTCGTGATGATGCCTACAACGCTTTAAGGCAAGTAATGCTCGCAGAGCAGACCGACAGCTACAGGCTATTTGCAAAGACGGGATGGGCAGCAAGAATGAGTCCTCAAATCGGTTGGTATGTGGGATATGTTGAAACGGCAGATGACGTGTGGTTTTTTGCCACCAATTTGACACTGAGGTCCAACGCCGACCTGGGCTTGCGCCAAAAGCTGACAAAGGCCGTGCTTCAGGCGGAACACATTATCCCTTGAAGGGAAATTCCCGAATCGAGGTCTTACCTTGCTTATGAGTGAGTCAATGACTGCAAAGGGTCGATAGCAGACATACACAAAACTTTACTAATCCCCTAAAAACAGGCGTTCGCCGTAAACCTAGAATGCAAATATCTGCAAATAGGTTTTTATCGCGCCCGACACCAGGCTGTTGGCGGAACTCTGCCCGTTATCTTGGAATATCGACCCAAGACTCTTTAGGCTGGCCGACTGCGACTCCAGATTTTTGCTGAGTTCGGTCAGCCTGTTGACGGAACCGCCGACACTGCCTGTTGCAGCCAATTCCCGGGCAGACACTTGGTCGGCTTGTTTGCCGATCCGGGAAAGCGTGTCCTTGACCGAATTGGGATTGGCCTGAAACGCATTCTGCAACGCCGTGGTATCCACGGAAAGGGTGCCGTCGGTTTTTTTGCTGATGCCGATCTTTTTCAGATCGGAAACATTGTTGCCGCTGGACAGGATGCTTTTCAAATCATTGCTCACCAGCGTTGCCCGCCCGTCTCCCGCCAGCGCCCCGCTCTTTTTGCCATCGCCGGAGACAGCCAGGCTGACCGCCTTGCTGGTGGTATTAAAGGCACTGGTAAACGCCTGCGCGACCTTGACGACATCGGCGCTGGTGGCGGTTTTCTTGGCATCGGACAAATCCTTGGCGGCAGTCTGCAGCGAGTCGAACCCGGACTTGATCTGCGAAAATGAGGATAACTGGACGACCGTTGAGCTCAGTTGCTGAGTCACGCGCTGGCTGGCCGCATCCAGCGGACTGGCGGTTACCGAACTCCCCCGCCGGGTAGCGGCCAGGTCTGCGCTACGGTACAGGGATGCGGTTTGGGTAATCGTGCTCAGAGTGGTAGCCATGGTGACCTCCATTTCCCATCGGATAATCCCTGTTTACTCTTTCAAAATATCATTGTCAATCAGGGCAATACCGCACTGCGTACCGGGCCGCGCCAAACAAAAAGGGCCGCTTTTCAGCGGCCCTTTTGATGCTGCAATACAGCGGAATTACTTGACGGTCAGCAGGTAGGCAACGAAGTCAGCCTTTTCCTGTGCGGTACAGGCACGCTTGATCACGTCCAGGCAGTGCTTTTCAAAGTTCTTCTCAACCTTGTCCAGATCGCTGAAGCGCTTTGGATTGGCGGAAGGTGCCAGCGGCAGGATTTCCTTCTTGGTCACGATGTGCTTGCCAGCCGCTGCAGGGTTGGCGGTGTGGCAGGATGCGCAAGCGATAGGTTTGCCGCGCAGGGTCAGTTCACGCGAGAAAAAAGCCTTGCCGTCTTCAGCGGAAGCGCCTTTGGAAGCAGGGTTGATGTTTTTGGCAACATGGGCATATTTGTCAGCCAGGATTTGTGCACCAGCAACATCAGCCTGTGCAGAAAGGCTCACAAAACCAGCAGCGGCAATCATCATCAATACAAATTTGCGCATCATCATAAACTCCATAATTGATAAATAGGAAATCGGTGCGAGGCATTGTACACCATGCATGCCCCCAGCAGGCAAAAAAGGTCAGGGAACCAGCCCTGTGACCCATGTAGCATAAATTTTGTCCGCAACACTGTTCAGGGCAGCAACCCGCATTTCCAGCCCGGTCAGCGCCACCTCTGCCGGCTGCACTGCCGGACTGGCTATCGCCTGGCTGACTTCTGCCGCCCCGATGCGATACCAGTCGCGCACCATACCGGCCGTCATTTCAACATGGCACTGGAAACCGACATGCTTGCCCAGCACAAAAGCCTGATTTTCGCAGTAGCGGCTGGAAAGTACGCGCTCGGCACCTTGCGGCAGGCTGAACGTTTCGCCATGCCAGTGGAACCCTTCAAACCGCTCGATATTGCCAAACAACCGTTGTGCAAGGTTGCTGCGATCTGCCGTCAATTCACCCCAGCCGATTTCCTTGACCGGGTTACCGGTCACCACCCCGCCCAGCGCACGGGCCATGAGTTGCCCGCCCAGGCAATGCCCCAATACCGGGATATCCTTTGCCACGGCGCACCGGATCAGGGCAAGCGCTTGCGCTATCCACGGCAGGTCATCGTTGACGCTCATCGGCCCGCCCATGAACACCAGCCCGCTGAAATCGCTGCAGCGTTCCGGCACGACATCCCCGGCATCCACCCGGAACAGGCGCCACGGAATCTGGCGCGCGTCCAGGAAGCTGGCCAGATAACCGGGGCCTTCGGATGCCGCATGCTGGAAAATCGCAACTGATTTCATGTTTTACGACGCGCCCCCATAGGCCGGTGTCTCCCTGTGTTTGCAGCAAGCGGCATGCCAATTTCGGTATAACTGCCCGGCTGCAGCCCCTGCAAGGTGTATTCGCCTATCGCATAGCGTATCAGGCGCAGCGTGGGAAAACCCACCTTGGCCGTCATGCGCCGTACCTGCCTGTTTTTGCCTTCACTAATAACAATTTCCAGCCAAGTCGTCGGGATGGCCTTGCGCTCGCGGATCGGCGGGTTTCTCGCCCAAAGCAGCGCCGGTTCGGGGATGATGCGCACCTGTGCCGGGCGTGTGACAAAGTCGCCCAGATCAACGCCCGTGGTCAACGGCGCCAGGTCCTGGTCGGTGGGCGCGCCTTCTACCTGCACCCAGTAGGTTTTCGGCAGCTTATGTTGCGGATCAGAAATACGATGTTGCAGAGCGCCGTCATCGGTTAAAATAAGCAGACCTTCGCTGTCAGTATCCAGCCTTCCCGCCGCATACACCCCAGGCACCTGAATGTAATCCTTCAGCGTCGGGTGCGTTTCGTGCTTGCTGAATTGGCAGACCACGTTAAACGGCTTGTTGAATAGAATTACCATTATCTGCAATTAGGAGTTTTGAAGATGCTGCACAAAATCATCGTGCCTAAAAACGGGCAAAAAATCACGGTTAACGCAGACAACAGCCTGAACGTCCCGGATCAGCCGATTATCCCATTTATCGAAGGCGACGGCATCGGCGTCGACATCACCCCGCCGATGAAGCGCGTGGTGGATGCGGCAGTTGCCAAAGCGTATGGCGGCAAGCGCACCATTGCCTGGATGGAAGTATATGCCGGCGAAAAAGCGCTGAACGTTTACGGCGCCTGGCTGCCTGACGAAACCATGGCGGCGGTGCGCGACTATGTGGTTTCCATCAAGGGGCCGCTGACCACCCCGGTAGGCGGCGGCATCCGCTCGCTCAACGTCACCCTGCGCCAGGAACTCGACCTGTATGTCTGCCTGCGGCCGGTGCAGTATTTCCAGGGCGTGCCCAGCCCGGTCAAGCACCCGGAAAAAACCAACATGGTGATTTTCCGCGAGAACACCGAAGACATCTATGCCGGCATCGAATGGGCCGCCGGCACCGATGAAGTGAAAAAAGTCATCGCTTTCCTCAGCGATATGGGCGTGCGCAAGAAAATCAGATTTCCAGAATCTTCCGCCATCGGCATCAAGCCGGTTTCCGTGGACGGCAGCAAGCGGTTGATTCGCAAGGCCATCCAGTACGCCATCGACAACAACCGCAAGTCGGTCACCATCGTGCACAAGGGCAACATCATGAAGTTCACCGAAGGTGGCTTCAAGACCTGGGGTTACGATCTGGCCAAGCAGGAATTCGGCGCCGCGGAAATTGACGGCGGCCCCTGGTGCAAGCTGCCGAACGGCATCGTCATCAAGGACTGCATCGCTGATGCGTTCCTGCAGGAAATCCTGCTGCACCCGCAAGACCACGACGTGGTCGCGACGCTCAACCTCAACGGCGACTATGTTTCCGATGCCCTGGCGGCTCAGGTTGGCGGCATCGGCATCGCCCCCGGTGCCAACCTGTCCGATACCATCGCCATGTTTGAAGCCACCCACGGCACCGCGCCCAAAATTGCCGGACAAGACCTGGCCAACCCCAGTTCACTGATCCTGTCGGCAGAAATGATGCTGCGCCACCTGGGCTGGAACGAGGCTGCCGACCTGGTCATCCAGGGCGTCGGCAAGGCCATTGAAGCCAAGCGCGTCACGCACGACTTCGCCTCGCAGATGGAAAGGGCAACCCAGGTCACCTGCTCGCAGTTCGGCGAGGAAATCGTGAAGCAGATGTAGACCAGTACTCACGCAACACCATAAAAAAAACGTCCCGGCGGTAACCGCGCGGGACGTTTTTTATTTAGTGCGGAATTAACGCGGAGAACTCAGGCTTTCAGAATATTTGAAGCCTGTTTTCCCTTGGGGCCATCGATGATGTCAAAAGTGACCTTTTGGCCTTCTTTCAAGGTTTTGAATCCGGCTTCGTTGATCGCGGAGAAGTGCGCGAACAAGTCATCACCACCTCCGTCAGGAGTAATAAAGCCATATCCCTTAGCGTCGTTAAACCACTTAACAATACCAGTTGCCATTGCTGACTTCCTTGACCATACCGGGGCGGCACCCCAAATGTTTGCATTCCGACCCTGAACACACGACTGAACTATCGCGAAAAACAGAATGAACTCAAACGCCTACGCGCATTTTCACGCACTTTTTTTGCATAAGTCAATAAGCTGAACACGGTTTTTTACGCCCCGCTGCAAAAAAACTATTTTGTCTTTTTGCTGGCGTTATCCAGCGCCTGCTCGATATCGTCCGCCGGGTAGGCGCCACGCAGCCGCAAACCGTCGGCAAAGAACAGCGTGGGCGTGCTTTCCACCCCCACTTTTTGCGCCAATGCCGCGATTTTATCCAGCGGCGTGTTGCATGAACTGTTCCCCTGCGCCAGATGGCCTTTCAGCACCCAGTTATTCCAGGCTTTGGCCCGGTCAGGTGCGCACCAGATGATCCTGGACTTGTTTGCGGCATCGGGATGCAACTTGTCGATGGGGAACAAAAACGTATAAATCGTCACATCGGTCAGCCCGGCCAAGCCTTCCTGCTCCAGCTTTTTGCAAAACGGGCAATCCGGATCGGAAAACACCGCAATCTTGCGGCTGCCGTTACCGCGCACCACCTTGACGGCAAGTTCCAGCGGCAGGCTGTTGAAATCAATGCGCGACAAGTCGTCCAGGCGCTCCGCCGTGATGTCGCGCTGGGCTTTCACATCCCACAGGTGGCCTTCGGTAATGAAATAAGTGGCGTTTTCGTCGGTGTAAATAATGTGCCCGCCGACCACCGTTTCATAAACCCCGGCAATCGGCGTTTTGGCAATGCTGGTGACCTTGAGCTTGGGGAACGTCGTCTGCATCACCTTGCGGATCGCTGCTTCATCTCCGTGCGCCATTGAACCTGCCAGCATCAGCAGCAGCCCCGCCAGTAACTTGTTCCGCATGTATATCCTTTCCGTTAAAAATTCAGGCAACCGCTTGCGCCATCAGCAGGCGCTTCAGCGGTGCAATATGGTTCACTGCTTCCAACCCGGTGTTGCGCAGCCAGCCCAGGCGCGGATCATCGTTGTTGAACAGCTTTTGCAGGCCGTAGGTTACGCCCTGCATGGCCAGTACGTCGGCTTTGCGGGCGCGTTCATAGCGCCGCAAGCACAGCCATGAACCCACGTCCCCGCTTTGTTCCGTCAGCACTTTCGCCAGCATTTGCACATCGCGCCAGCCCAGGTTGATGCCTTGCCCGGCCAGCGGATGCACGCGGTGCGCGGCATCACCCACCAGCGCCAGGCGCGGCGCGATCATCGCCTGGTTGCGCTGCATCACCAGCGGGAATGCCGCGGGCGGCGTAATCAACTGCAACTCGCCCAAGGCGTAAAAACCAGCCTCGGCCACGGTACGACACAATTCATCCGCCGGTAGTTGCATCAACGCTTGCGCTTGCGCATCGAATGCCGACCACACCATGGACATGCGCTGTCCGGGCAACGGCAGCCAGGCCAGTATGCCGTCCTGGCGGAACCATTGGCGGGCAATATTGTGGTGCGGTTTTTCGGTGGCGAAATTGGCGACCACGCCCTGCTGTTCATACGGTGTGGCATGCACGGCAATCCCCGCCTGCCGGCGCACCCAGGAGTTGCCGCCGTCAGCGCCCACCACCAGTTTTGCCGTGAGTTGCCGCCCGTCTTCCAGCGTCAGCATGGCCGCATCGTCAGCCCAGGTTAATTGCTGGCACCGCGCCGGAGCGTAGACTTCAACCTCATCCAGCGCATTCCACAACCCGGCTTGCAGCAGACGTTCTTCGGCGATATAGCCCAGCGCCGGCAGTCCGGCCGCATAAGCATCGAATTGCAGCGATGGCGCGGCCTGTGCGGCATCGCCCCAGACCTGCATGGCATGGATCGGGGCGATCCGCTGCGCATCCAGCGCATTCCACACACTTAAGTCCCGCAAGAAATCGGCATTGCCCGGGGTCACCGCATAAATGCGGCTATCCCATTCACCCTCGACTTCGGCGGGTGCTACGGCCTGCACCAGCGCCAGTTTCAGGCCATGGCCTTGCAACGCCACCGCCAGCGCCGAACCCGCGAGGCCGCCACCAACAATCACTACATCAAACTCATGCGTCATCCGCGCGCTCCCAGACTCATTTTGCGCAACAGGAAATCACGCGCCGGCGCAAATAGTTCCAGCGCCGCCAGCCCGGCGCCGCGCACCGTGCCCAGCGCGGGCATGTCGGTGGAAAACGCGCGCACCAGCAAATCGGTAAACAGCATGCCGCCGCTCGTATCCCATCGGCGCGACTGCCGGTATTGCTGGAGCATGGCCTCGCCGCCGATCGCATCCGGCGCAGTGGATTGAATGATGTGCGCCAGCTCCCAGGCATCGCGCAATCCCAGATTGAACCCCTGCCCCGCCACCGGGTGCAGCGTCTGCGCGGCATTGCCGATGACCGCGATACGTTGTGCCGTTACCGGCCGCACCCAAGCCATCTTCAGCGGAAAAACCTGGCGCCCGCCAACGTGGGTGAAGCGCCCCAGGCGGTCGCCAAAATGGGTGTGCAGGCGATTCAGGAATTCCGCTTCTTCCAGATTGCATAATGCTTCCGCCAGTTCCGGCGTCGCCGTCCACACCAGCGCGTAGCCGTGCGAGGCGTGCTCCATGCCCCACGGCAGCAAGGCCACCGGGCCGTTGGGCGTAAAGCGCTCATAGGCCACGCCGTCATGCGGCAGCTCGGTCTGCACGCGCGCCACCAGCGCGCATTGCTGGTATTCATGCACTTTGCGCTTGAGGTGCTGGATGCTGTTGAGGCTGCGCCCGCCGTCGGCCAGCACCGCCAGTTGCGCGGCGATTTCCTGCTCCTGCCCGTCTTTCGAAAATTTGACCCGGCAGGATTGCTGCTCCGGCGACAGTGCGCTGACCGCCGCGCCACGCAGCACGCGGACATTGGCCGCTACCATGGCCTGGTCCAGGCTGGTCGCCAGCCTGGAATAATCCACGACATAACCCAAGGCGGGCCGCTGCACCTGCTCGGCGGTGAGGACGGTGCGGCCCAGCCGGCCTTTTTCCGAAACATGGATGGTGCGAATCGGCGTGGCATGGGGTTCCAGCGCCTGCCATACGCCCAGGCGCTGCAAGATCAGGCGGCTGCCTTCCGACAGCGCAATCGCCCTCGGGTCGTGCGTTTCCGGCGCGGCGCGCGCCTCCAGCACCGTCACCGGCAGCCCGCTATCGGCCAATGCCAGCGCTACCGTGGCACCGACCGGCCCGCCGCCGGCAATAACAACAGGCTGTTTCGGAAATGCTGAATCAATGGCTACGCGGGCGAATTGCTGCGTTGCGCGGTGCTCGCCCACTCGCCTATCCGTGAGATATGTCTCGTGTGCTGCGCTCCGTGCGCCTTGCACTTCATCCCGCTCGCCCACTGATTCAGCATTTCCTTTCATTTCTGCATCACCGTTTCAATTTCGGCGACGGTTTTCGGCGCGGTGGTATACACCTCACTGCCGCTGTCCGTCACCAGCACATCGTCTTCGATGCGGATGCCGATGCCGGCCAGATGCGCCGGCACATCCTCCGCCGGGCGGATATAGAAGCCGGGTTCCACCGTCAGCACCATGCCGGGCGCCAGCTTCGTCCAGGCGTCACCTTCCTTGTAGTCGCCGGCATCATGCACGTCCAGCCCCAGCCAGTGGCTGGTGCGGTGCATGTAAAAACGCTTGTAGGCTTCGGATTCGATAGTGCCGTCCACGCTGCCTTGCAGCAGTTTCAAATCCAGCATGCCCTGCACCAGCACCCTGAGCGCGGCTTCGTGCGGCGCCATGAACGTGTTGCCGGGCTTGACCGCGGCAATCGCGGCGCTCTGCGCGGCCAGCGTGATTTCATACACCTCTTTTTGCGCGGCGCTGAAGCGGCCGTTCACCGGAAAGGTGCGCGTGATGTCGGCGGCATATCCCTGCACTTCGCAGCCGGCGTCGATCAGCACCAGGTCGCCGTCTTGCAGCGGCTGGTTGTTGCCCACGTAATGCAATACGCAGGCATTTTCGCCGCCGGCGACAATCGGCGTGTAGGCATGGGCATCGGCACCGTAACGACGGAACTCGTAGCTCAACTCGGCTTCCAGCCCGTATTCAAACAGGCCGGGATGGCTCGCCTGCATGGCGCGTAAATGGCCTTGCGAACTGATGTCGGCGGCACGGCGCATCAAACCGATTTCATGGATGTCTTTCACCAGCCGCATCGCGTCCAGCACGCCGCGCAGGTCGTTGATGGTGCCGGGCGCGCGCACGGCATTCAGCGCATCCGCAATACGTTTGTCCCACGCCGCATCATGCCCCAGCGAATGCCACAGCGTGGCACGGTCCGCCAGCAATTCCGGCAGCTTGTTGTCCAGTTCAGCGATGGGAAACGCCTGGTCGAAACCGAACGCTTCCGCCGCGGCTTCCGGGCCGTAGCGGAAGCCATCCCAGATTTCGCGCTCCATGTTTTTCTCGCGGCAGAACAGGATGGACTGTGGTTCAGCACCGCCCACCAGCACCAGCACCGCTTCAGGTTCGGCAAAGCCGGTGAGATACCAGAAATAGCTGTCGAAACGATAGGGATAATGCGCATCCCGGTTGCGCAATACTTCCGGCGCAGTGGGAACAATGGCGACGCCGTTGCCCAAGGCTGCCAGCAATCGAGAGCGGCGCTGCTCATAAGGGGAGACGGAGGACAAAGAGGTGGTGCTCACAATCACAAGAAAGCCATGGGCTGGTTTTAACGACCACCAGTGTAATTCAATTCCCAGACCATCAAAAGAAGGTTGATGCTGCAACGTATTCCGCGTTATTGTTGTCGCAGTAAAAAACTAATGATCCAGATCAAATTATCAGCATTCATGCGGGCATAGCATATCTTTCATGCAAGCCTGCAAAAACCGAAGGAGACGAGTTCATGTTTGAATCTGCAGAACTGGGACACAAGATCAAAAAAGCGGTGTTCGACAAAGAAGTGCCGCCACTGCGGGAAGCACTGCTCAACGCGCAATTCGAACTGGCCCAGACCGCCAAGTTCCCGGTCATCATCCTGATCGGCGGCGTGGATGGCGCAGGGCGCGGCGAAACCGTCAACCTGCTCAACGAGTGGATGGACCCGCGCCACATCCAGGCACACGGCATGGGTGAACCTTCCGACGAGGAACTGGACCGCCCAATGATGTGGCGCTTCTGGCGCGCGCTCCCGCCCAAGGGCAAGATCGGCGTATTCCTCGGCTCCTGGTACACCTGGCCCATACTGAACCGCGTTTCCGGCGTCACCAAGGCCGCCGACCTGGACCAGAGCATGGAGCGCGCCAAGCGGCTGGAAACCATGCTGGTGAACGAGGGTGCGCTGGTGATCAAGATCTGGCTGCACCTGTCCAAGGAAAAACAGGAAAAACGCCTCAAGGCACTGGAAAAAAATCCGCTGACCCGCTGGCGCGTCACCGAGCGCGACTGGAAACACTTCAAGGAATACGACAAGTTCCAGGAAGTGCATGAAAGCGTCATCCGCCACACCAGCACCGCTGAAGCGCCCTGGCTGATCGTGGAAGGCGAGGACGCCAACTATCGCAGCCTGACCGTTGGCAAAATCATCCTCAAAGCCATCGAAGGTCGGCTGGCCCTGCAAAAATCGCCGCCGCCCAAAGTGGGGGCTCCGCCCTTGCTGCCGCCGATCGACAACCTGCACATCCTGAAAACGCTGGATATGAAGCAGGCGGTGGACAAGGAGAAGTTCAAGGTCGAACTGGAAAAATACCAAGGCAAACTGAACTCGCTGACCCGCGACCCCAAGTTCAAATACATGTCGGTGATCGTGGTATTCGAAGGCAACGATGCCGCCGGCAAGGGCGGCAGCATCCGCCGCATCACCGGTGCGCTGGATGCGCGCCAGTACCAGGTGATCCCGATTGCCGCCCCCACCGAAGAAGAGCGCGCCCAGCCGTATTTGTGGCGCTTCTGGCGGCACCTGCCGCGCAAGGGGCGGGTCACGATTTTCGACCGTTCCTGGTATGGCCGCGTGTTGGTGGAACGTGTCGAGGGCTTTTGCGCCGAGGTCGACTGGATGCGCGCTTACAGCGAAATCAACGATTTCGAGTCGCAGATGGTCCGGCATAACCTGGTGGTGGTCAAATACTGGCTGGCCATCACCAATGAAGAACAACTGCGCCGTTTCGAAGACCGCCAGAAGACCGGCTTCAAGACTTTCAAGATCACCGAGGAAGACTGGCGCACCCGCGAAAAGTGGGACCAGTACGAGCAGGCGGTATGCGACATGGTCGATCGCACCAGCACCCTGCTGGCGCCGTGGACGCTGGTGGAAGCCAACGACAAGAACTTCGCGCGCATCAAGGTGCTGAAGACGTTGTGCGAACGCATCGAGGAAAAGCTGAAGGAACTGTACGAGGAAGGCGTTGATTACCTCGACAAACCCAAAGTCGACACTGCCAAGAGCGCCAAATCAAAGAAAGACAAGCCCAAAAAACGCGGCTGACCCCCAAACTCCGCGCGCCATCACCGCGCGCGGAGTTTCCCTTTTAATATCAACACATTAACAACAAACCCAACATGGCTTTATGCAGATAGGGCTGGGCTAGAACCGGGTTTTCGGGTAGTATTACGCGATTATTTCAATACATCGCATTGTAAAAACCAATGAATCCAACCATTGCCACCGTCACCGGCCGCATACAGGAACGTAGCGCGGAAACCCGCAAGTCATATTTGCAGCGTCTTGACGCCATGGCCAAGCGTCCCGCCGGGGTTGAGCGCATGGGCTGCGCCAACGTCGCGCACTCGTTTGCAGCCATGCCGAGCAACGACAAGCTGAAAGTTGTCACCGAACGCGCGCCCAACATTGCCATCATTACCGCCTACAACGACATGTTGTCGGCGCATGCGCCATTCCAGGCCTTCCCCGACCTGATCAAGGCGGAAGCACGCAAACACGGCGCCACGGCACAAGTGGCTGGCGGCGTACCGTCGATGTGCGACGGCATCACCCAGGGCATGCCGGGCATGGAACTGTCCCTGTTCAGCCGCGACGTGATTGCCATGTCCACCGCCGTATCCCTGAGCCATGACGTGTTCGACGCCGCGCTGATGCTGGGCGTGTGCGACAAGATCGTGCCCGGCCTGCTGATCGGCGCGCTGCATTTCGGCCACCTGCCGACCGTGTTTGTACCCGCCGGCCCGATGACCAGCGGCCTGTCCAACAGCGAAAAATCCCATATGCGCGTGCTCGCCGCCGAAGGCAAGGTTGGCCGCAAGGAACTGCTGGAAGCCGAGTCCAAGGCCTACCACGGCCAGGGCACCTGCACCTTCTACGGCACCGCCAACAGCAACCAGATGCTGCTGGAAGCGATGGGCCTGCACGTGCCCGGCACCGCGTTCATCAACCCCGGCAGCGAATTCCGCAACGAACTGACGCGCGAAGCCGTGCGCAGCGTGCTGGGCATCACCAAAAACCAGAATTTCACCCCGATCGGCCGACTGGTGGACGAACGCTGTATCGTCAACGCCATGGTGGCGCTGCTGGCCACCGGCGGCTCCACCAACCACCTGATCCACTGGGTGGCCGTGGCGCGCGCCGCCGGCATCGACATCAACTGGGACGACTTCTGCACCCTGTCCGACGTGGTGCCGCTGATCGCCCGCGTCTACCCGAACGGCGAAGCCGACGTCAACGCCTACCAGGAAGCGGGCGGCCCCGGTTATGTTATCCGCGAACTGCTGGATGCCGGCCTGATGCACGAAGATGTGTTGACCGTGCGCAAGAACGGCATCCGCGAATACACCGGCATTCCCCACGACAACAACGGCAGCATCGAATGGAAAACGGCTGGCGAATCCGGCGATCTCGAAGTGGTACGCCCGGCCAGCGCCCCGTTCAACACCAACGGCGGCATCAAGGTGCTGCGCGGCAACTTGGGCCGCAGCGTGATCAAGATTTCCGCCGTGCCGTCCGAATTGCACGTGATCGAAGCGCCTGCCCGCGTGTTCGATTCGCAGGAAGCGCTGCTGGCGGCGTTCTCCTCCGGCGACCTCAACGGCAATGCCGTCTGCGTGGTGCGCTGGCAGGGTCCGAAAGCCAACGGCATGCCCGAACTGCACAAAATGACGCCGCCGCTGAAGGCCCTGCAAAACAAGGGCTTTGATGTGGCGCTGGTCACCGATGGCCGCATGAGCGGCGCCTCCGGCAAGATTCCCGCCGCCATCCACGTATCGCCGGAAGCCGCTGCCGGCGGCCCGCTGGCGAAAGTGCGCGATGGCGACATCATCCGCCTGGACGCCCTGACCGGCCGCCTGGAAGTGCTGGTGAGCGCCGAGGAATGGGAAGCCCGGGAAATCCTTGAAATGCCCAAAGCCCTGCGCGAAGCCAATGGCATCGGCATGGGCCGTGAACTGTTTGCGGGAATGCGCCGGAACGCGCTTTCCGCTGAAGAAGGAGGCTGTACATGGCTGTAAAGAGTTTGACTTCGCTGGAAGTGATGCAGGATGCCCCTGTTATTCCGGTGATCGTACTGAATGACGTGGCGCATGCCGTGCCGATGGCGAAAGCCCTGCTGGCCGGCGGCATCCGCATGCTGGAAATCACCCTGCGCACCCCGGTGGCGCTCGATTGTATGAAGGCTATCGCCAAGGAAGTGCCGGAAGCCGTCATCGGCGCCGGCACCATCCGCAGCGCGGAAAACGCGCGTGCCGCCGTTGAAGCCGGCGCGCGTTTCGGCGTCAGCCCCGGCTACACCAGGGAAGTCGGCAAGGCTTGCCGCGACCTGGGCCTGCCATTGCTGCCCGGCGTCGCCACCAGCAGCGAAATCATGCTGGCGCAGGAAGACGGCTTCGGCCAGCTCAAGTTCTTCCCCGCCATGCAGGCCGGCGGCGTGCCGTTACTGAAAGCCTGGTCGGGCCCGTTCGCCGACATCCAGTTCTGCCCCACCGGCGGCGTGTCGCTGGAAAACGCCCCGCAACTGCTGGCGCTGCCCAACGTGGTCTGCGTCGGCGGCTCCTGGCTGACGCCGGCCAACCTGATGGCCAACGGCGAGTGGGACAAAATCACGCAAATGGCAAAAGAGGCCTGCGCCCTGAGCCGTTAAATCCTTTCGAGGTAATGTGCCATGGCAGTTACCGGTTTTAACCACTACAACCTGCGCGCGCAGCGCGATCTTCTGGATCGGCTGCGCGCTTTTTATTGCGACGTGGTCGGCCTGACCCCGGGCACCCGCCCCGCGTTCAGAAGCTTCGGCTACTGGCTGTACGCCGGCAACCAGGACGTGCTGCACCTGAGCGAAGCGCCGCCGAACGAAATGCGCGCCACCGATGTATTAACGACTTTCGACCATGTCGCCTTCACCTGCACCGACGCCGCGGCCATGCAGGCCAAACTCGCCGCGCACGGTGTTGAATACCGGGTGACCAAGGTTGCCCAAACCGGCATCGTGCAAATATTTTTCCGCGACCCCGCCGGCAACGGCGTAGAGTTGAACTGTCCGCCGCAATACACCTCGTAGGAGACCTGTTATGAACGATAAAGAACTCGTCGCCCGTCACGCCGCCAGCCTGGTAGAGGACGGCATGGTGGTCGGCCTGGGCACCGGCTCCACCGCCAACCTGTTTATCCAGGAACTGGCGCGCCGCCAGCGCGAAGAAGGCCTCAACATCACCACCGTCGCCAGTTCAACCGTGAGCACCATCAAAGCCAGGGAACAGGGGCTGAACCTGGTCGCCATCGAACACCTGACCAGGCTGGACCTCTACGTGGACGGTGCCGACGAAGTCACCCCCGACCTCACCCTGCTCAAAGGCCGCGGCTACGACCTGGTACGCGAAAAACTGCTGGCGCGCGCCAGTGATAAATTCGTCGTGATGATAGACCGCAGCAAACTGGTCAGCCGCATCGGCGAAAAATACCCCATCCCGGTGGAAGTCATGCCCTTCGCCTGGGCCCTGGTCAAAGCGCAACTGGAAAAACTGGGCGGCATCGGCGACCTGCGCCCCAACGCCGCCAAGGACGGCCTGGCCATCACCTCCCACGGCAGCCTGGTGCTGGACATGGCGTTTGACGTGCGCGTCGACAGCCAGGCGCTGGACGCCCTGCTGAACGCCACGCCGGGCGTGGTGGAACACGGCATTTTTTGTGGATTGACAGATACGCTGCTGATTGCGCATGAAGGCGCGATTGAAACGAAATAGGGCTTGGGAGGATGACGCTATTGGCTGGCTCTTGTTATACACTGTTGGCGGTGTATATTCCCGTAGGGCATCATGAAAAAGCTTCCTACTGATCGCAAAATACTACGCTGCATCTACGAGATGTATGAGTCGTCTTATCCTGAAAAATCAGCCGATGCAACTCGGGGAGAAAATGACCCCTACATGCCAATAGACGTTTCCAAAGTAGCGAATCAGCTTAAATGCAAACCGGAGCTTCTTTTCGGCAGGCTGTACTATCACCTTGATGCGAAGCACCGGTATACACAGGAAGATGGCGCGCGCGTTCCGTTTTTCCACTTGAATGTTCAAGGCAAACGACACTGCGTTCATTTCCCTTATCTCGCTTCCATTCTGGCGGGGCATGATGAGGAGCATAGGAGGCAGTCTTGGTCGCTCGGCGTTTCAATCGTCGCGCTGGTACTGTCGGTAGCTGCCATATGGGCTCAAGTACTTACCTCGTAATGAGCGGTGAAATGGTGCCCAACCAGCGCCATAGGTCCGACTTTTCATGCGGCGGATTACGCTACCGCTAATCCGCCCTACCCCAAAAGGTTAAACAGCTCCCCGGTTTCCCTTCTGCCGCGCCGAGTAGCACAGCCAAGACGGGAGGGTTCGGGGAGCGGTGTCTGAGGGCGCAGCCCGAGTTTAGCTCCCCGCCCGGCTTGGCGAGCAGCGCAGGGGATCGCCGTAGGCGACGTGGCGGAGGGTGTCTTTTTCTTTCACCGATTTCTTTTGGACAAGCAAAAGAAATCGGTTCGCCTGCCGG
>JABLTH010007031.1_pt1 | contig 47111 bp, 41 predicted proteins | sample 7875711 | NCBI WGS metagenome assembly JABLTH01 (sample SAMN14941262, study PRJNA633318) | bioreactor metagenome | isolation source: bioreactor | place: China | collected 2019-03-05 | reverse complement strand
TCCAGCGGATCGAACAGGATCAGGTATTTGCCGCGCGGATACTGTGCCGGGATTTCATACGGCTCGTCCATTTCCTCCGAGGCCATGCCCGCCAGATAGCCCGACCACTCGATGGAGGAAATGAAAATGTCGTTGGTAATGACATCCAGTTCCTTCTGCACCTCGCCCTGCACGTTCTCGGTTTCCAGCGAGCCCATGGTGCCCACCAGCGCGCCCTTGTTGACCGCCAGCGAAATTTTCTTGCATGCGGTCACGATATCGCTCAGCAACATGGAAAACTCCCCGGTTGCCCCTTTGTTGCGGCGCTGTTCTTCGATAATGAACTGGGTAATGGTCACGCTTGGCATGGCATCTCTCTCTGGCTGTTGTATTTACGTCAGGAAACTCTAGCACGCCGCCAGCGTGGCGCAAACACACATAAAATGAGTGGACAAATCAGGGTCGTCTACATTAAAGTTCCACCTGATCTGACAACGTTGTCATTATCGAATTAATGGAATCAAACATGCGCAAGCCCATGAACTGGATCAAGCCACTGATTATCGGTGCCCTAGCAACGTCGCTGCTTAGCGGTTGCGCCACCCAATCGAGCAAGGATCCCCTGGAAGGATTGAACCGCGGCATCTACAAATTCAACGATGTCGCCGACAAGGCCGTGATCCGCCCGGTGGCGGGCGCGTACAAGGCGGCGGTGCCCAGCCCGTTGCGCACCGGCGTCAACAACTTTTTCTCCAACCTGGGTGAAGTGGTCACTGTCATCAACGACCTGCTGCAATTCAAGATCGACAAGGCATTCAATGATGCCGGCCGTTTTGCCATCAACTCCACCTTCGGTATTGCCGGCCTGGTTGACTGGGCATCGATGGACGGCATTGAGAAGCGCAACGAAGATTTCGGCCAGACCCTGGCTTACTGGGGTTGGAAAGACAGCGCCTACCTGGTGCTGCCCATCTTGGGCCCGAGCACGCTACGCGACACTGGCGGCCTGGTCGTGGACAGCATTGCATTTGACCCGTTGGGTTATATAGACGATACCCGTGACCGCAACCTCACTTACACCCTGAAGCTGGTTGATAAACGCGCCCAGTACCTGCCAGGCAGCGACCTGCTGGATGAGGCGGCACTGGATCCTTACCTGTTCATGCGCGATGCCTACCTGCAACGCCGCGAGAACCAGGTCAACGACGGCGCAAGCAGCAACACCGCCGAAGAGCCAGCCAGCAATTAAGGCTGACCCGCAGCACAATAAAAAAAGCCCCGAACTCCGGGGCTTTTTTTATTGCACCTCCCACCGTAAAATTATTCCCCGGCCACCGTCATCTGCTCCACCAGGATCGAGCCACATTGCCTGGAGCCCTGGATCAGTACATCGTTGCCTATCGCAGCAATGCCATGGAACATATCGCGCAGGTTGCCGGCAATCGTGATTTCTTCCACCGGATGCTGGATTTCGCCGTTTTCCACCCAGAAGCCGGCGGCGCCGCGCGAATAATCGCCAGTGACCAGATTGATGCCGTGCCCGAGCAACTCGGTAACCACCAGCCCTCTGTGCAGGGTTTTCACCAGCCCGGCAAAATCCTGATCGCCGCTTTTGACGATCAGGTTATGGCTGCCGCCGGCGTTGCCGGTCGTGGTCATCCCCAACTTGCGCGCGGAATAGCTGGACAGCACATAGCCATGCAACACGCCATCCGTCACCAGCTCCCGGTCGGTGGTGGCCACCCCTTCGTTGTCAAACGCGCTGCTGGCCAACCCCTTGGGCAAGTGCGGGCGCTCGCTGATGCTGACGTTGGCCGAAAACACCGGCTGCCCCAGACTATCCAGCAAAAACGAGGACTTGCGGTACAGGCTGCTGCCGGAAATTGCGCTGATGAAATGCGAAATCAAGCCGGAAGCGATACTCGCCTCAAACAGTACCGGCACCTGTCGGGTGGTAATGGGACGCGGGTTCAGGCGGCGTATCGTGCGCTCGCCCGCTTTGCGGCCCACCGCCTCGGCACTTTCCAAATCGGACGGCGCACGCGCCGAGTGGTACCAGTAATCCCGCTGCATGGCGTCGCCATCTTCCGCAATCACCGAGCAGCTGATGCCATGACGCGAAGTCGGGTAGCCTTCGCAAAAACCGTGGCTGTTGGCATACACAAACAGGCTTTCATGTACCGAGACACTGGCGCCTTCGGAGTTGGTCAGGCGCGCATCGGTGTCCAGCGCCGCAGCTTCACACTGCCGCGCCAAGGCAATGGCTTCGTCCACCGAAATGTCCCAGGGATGGTACAGGTCCAGGTCGGGCACCGTTTTCGCCAGCAGCGCCGGCTCGGCCAAGCCGCAGAATGGGTCCTGCGCGGTATAGCGGGCAATGCTGCAGGCTTTTTCCACGGTATCGTGCAGCGCTTGCGGCGAGAGGTCGGAACTGCTGGCATGGCCGCGCCGCTCGCCGAAATACACCGTCACCGACATGCCCTTGTCGCGGTTGTATTCGATGGTTTCCACCTCATCCAGCCGCACCGAGATGTTCTGCCCGAAGCCGGTGCTGATTTCCACCTCAGCCGCACTGGCGCCCGCTGCCTTGGCTGCACGCAGAACCTCCTGCGCCATGTGCTTGAGTTGGTCTAAGGTGAGACTGAATCGTGTGCGACGCATGGCAATCACCGTGATTAAAAACTGCTATGATACCTGACCATGCAAAAAGCCCCACATACAGACGACTTGCCGCAGGAAGAAATCAGCAAAACCCGCATCAAGCAGCAGATGCAGGAACTGCAGGACCTAGGCACCACCCTGGTAGAACTACCAGCCGACAAACTGCGCCAGATCGACATGCCGGAAAACCTGCTGGAAGCGGTGTTGGCGGCGCGCAAGATTACCGCGCACGGCGGCCGGCGCCGCCAGTTGCAATATATCGGCAAACTGATGCGCAACGTCGACCCGGCGCCGATTCAGGAAAAAATAGACCAGTGGAACGGCAACCACGCGGCGGAAACCGCGCGCATGCACCAGTTGGAAAACTGGCGCAAACGGCTGATTGAAGACGATGCGGCGCTGTCCGAGTTTCTGGATCAGTACTCAACCGCAGACGTGCAACACCTGCGCAACCTGATCCGCAACGCGCGCAAGGAAGCCGCCGCGAACAAGCCCCCGAAAAGCAGCCGGGAGCTGTTCAAGATCATCCGCGAGATCGTCTAGGCAGGCATCAGGGCGTATTGAGCGTCACTTTTTTCTGTAGCTGCACGCCACCCCGCGCGTAGTGGATCTCAACGGTTTTCCCGGCATTGCTGCGCACGGCATTGATCAGGGCATCCCCGTTGCCGATGTCCACGCCAGCCACCCGCAGCACCACATCCCCTTTACGGATATCGGCGACAGCGGCCGGCGATTCCTTGATCACGGCAATCACGGGTACGCCCGGGCTTTTGTCATCGACCGCACGGTCTTGGACGTGCAACCCTAGCAACGGGGTAGGCAGTTTCGTCCAGAACGATGCGTAATACTCATAGCTGTATTCCATGCCCCCGATCAACTGCATTTTGGGCGCATCCTCCGACACACCTTCCGCGGGCGCCTTGGCTTTAGCCTTGGCGGCATCCAGCTTGGTCTCATGGGGAATCTTGCCGAACCGCGTGCTATACACCATCACCAGATCCGCCCGGATATTCTTGGCATGCGCAACGGCCTGATCCGGCGGCACCTCGCTCCCCACGAAGGACGACGACCCCAGCAGATCGTAACCGTCTTCCATCAACCGCTGACCATCGGCATCCTGATCCGATCCGCGATAAATCCGCACATTCGCACCAGCAGCCGCTGGCGCTTCACGGCGCTGCTCATAAGCGGCTGCATAAGGATTGCCGTTTTCGGCACTGGCTGCATCCGCAGAAAACCCCACACTCGGCAACGAAAAACCTGCAGCCACAACAAACGCCTGCAACAAGGCAATTGATCTCATTATTCTGCTTCCTTAATAAATTGATAGATATTCCACCGCTACGGTCCTGCTCAACGAGCAGCCGCCTCAATGGTATGATAAAACCAGTCTCTACAGCCTTTCCGACCAGTATATGTCAAAAGAATTCATCAAAATCGGTTTAGTCAGCATCAGCGATCGCGCGTCGCAAGGCGTTTATCAGGACCAGGGCATCCCCTCCCTGCGCGACTGGTTGAACCGGGCGCTCATGACGCCCTGGCAGGAAATCAGCCGCATCATCCCGGACGAGCAGGCCGAGATCGAGTCCACGCTGAAAGACCTGGTAGACCACGAAAACTGCGGCCTGGTGCTGACCACTGGCGGCACCGGCCCGGCGTTGCGGGACATCACGCCGGAAGCCACGCTGGCTGTTGCCGATAAGGAAATGCCCGGTTTCGGCGAGCAGATGCGCCAGATCAGCCTGCACTTCGTGCCCACCGCCATCCTGTCGCGGCAAGTGGCGGTGATCCGCAAACAAAGCCTGATCATCAATCTTCCCGGCCAGCCCAAAGCCATTGCACAGACGCTGGAAGGCCTGAAAGACGAAGCCGGCAACCCCGTGGTGCATGGCATTTTTGCCGCTGTGCCCTACTGCCTGGACCTGATTGGCGCGCCTTATATCGAAACGCACGAATCCGTGGTCAAGGCGTTCCGCCCAAAATCTGCAAAGAGATCCGCCTGATGGCTTCCGAATTCGACCTCATTGCCAGATATTTCACCCGCCCCACGCCGCAGGCCGCCCTGGGCGTAGGTGACGACGCCGCCTTGCTGACTGTGGGTGCAGGCATGGAACTCGTCGTTTCCACCGACATGCTGGTAGCCGGCACCCATTTTTTCCCCGATACCGACCCGGAAAAACTGAGCTGGAAAACGCTGGCGGTCAACATTTCCGATCTCGCCGCGATGGGGGCAGACCCGCGCTGGGCAACCCTGGCGCTGGCATTGCCGGAAGTCAACGAACCCTGGCTGGCGGCTTTTTCCCAAGGATTTTTCGACTGCGCGCAGCATTTTGGCGTGGATCTGATCGGCGGCGACACCACGCGCGGCCCGCTCACCCTTTCCGTACAAATCATGGGCGAAGTCCCCCGTGGCACAGCACTCCGACGCGACAGTGCAAAAATCGGCGACGACATCTGGATTTCCGGCCAGCTTGGCAATGCTGCGCTGGCACTGGCCGGGCTGCACGGCAAAATACCGATGGCAGGCCTGGAACCCTGCCTGCCCGCGCTGCACAGCCCCCAGCCGCGCGTTACCCTTGGGCTGGGTCTGCGCGGACATGCCCGCGCGGCAATTGATATTTCCGATGGCCTGATTGCAGACCTCGGCCACATCCTGCAGCGTTCCAACTGCGGCGCCGAGATCAAGCTTGACCTTGTTCCGCGTTCGGCCAACCTGGCCGGCTTCATGTCCCAACCTCTGGGCTTGCACTGCCTGTTGGCCGGCGGCGACGACTACGAACTGTGTTTTACCGCGCCGGAAAACCAGGAAAGCTACATTGACTCGCTACGCGACAAACTCAACATCCGCCTCACCCGCATCGGCAAGATTACGGCCGGACGCGAACTACGCGTGCTGGACAAGCAAGGCAACCCAGTGACATTCGAAGGCAGCGGCTATGACCACTTCGCCCAACCTTAAATTCATGCTGTCACACCCGGCGCACTATTTCTCGCTGGGCTTCGGTAGCGGGCTGGTACCCAAAGGCCCCGGTACGGCAGGCTCGCTGCTGGCGATCCCGCTATTCCTGCTGGTTCCGGCGCCAACCAATATTGCGTACGCACTGGCCGTCATCGCCCTGCTGTTCCTGTTCGGCGTGTGGTGCTGCGATGTCACCGGCAAGGCGTTAGGCGTTTCCGACCACGGCGCCATTGTCTGGGATGAAATGGTCGCTTTATGGCTGATCCTCGCCCTGATGCCCCGTACCGCGTTATGGGTCATCTTGAGCTTCGCCCTGTTCCGCCTGTTCGACATCTGGAAACCGTTCCCGATCCGCCAATGTGACGCCCGGCTCAAAGGCGGCTTCGGCGTGATGTTCGATGACCTGCTGGCGGCGGGTTATGCGCTGGCCGTGTTGAAGGCACTGGCATGGATGACAGCGAACTCCTGAACCTTGCTGCCGAACTGGGCGCAGCGCTCGAACAAAAAGGCTGGAAGCTGGCCCTCGCCGAATCCTGCACCGGCGGCATGGCGGCGCAGTACGTCACGTCCATTCCCGGCAGCTCCGCCTGGTTCGAGCGCGGCTTTGTCACCTACAGCAACGCCGCCAAAATTGAAATGCTGGGGGTATCCCTGACCACGCTGCAACAGCACGGCGCCGTCAGTGAGCAAACCGCGCTGGAGATGGCTGTGGGCGCGCTCAACCACAGCCACGCCGATGTTGCCGCCGCTATCACCGGCATTGCCGGGCCGGATGGCGGCACAGCGGACAAGCCGGTGGGGACGGTGTGCCTGGCCTGGGCGGACAGTTCAGGAGCCAGTGCCAGCACCACAAGACTATTCAAAGGTGACCGTAACACCGTGCGCAAACAATCGGTGTATGATTGCCTTGAAGGTGTGGTTCGGAGATCGCAATCAGTTTCGGAACCGCTTGGGCAGGATCATTGCCCGGGAACCTTCAGCAGCAGACGGGGGTCGAATGTTTGTGGTGATGCAGACGGATGACCACCCAATATAACTACTATAAAGATGTACAACCGGTACTGATAAATGCAGTTTTTATCAGGATCAATTTGACGTTAGGCCTGTTTGCACGAGGCTGATATTTCAACATCTGCCTTCGTGCGTAACCTAGGAGGAGGTGGATATGTTTAACTTACGATTAGTCGCAACAACCCTGGCTTTGTCAGCTTTGCTGGCAGTTCCCGTCGCCGCCTCGGCGAAATCCGACCCACAAACCGCCCTTTCTTGCGGCAGCCAGCAAAGCAGCCGCGATGACAGTGCCGGACATTGTGCGGCAGTCTGCACGCCGGACCCGGCAGGATTGGCAGACGAAGGATGCATGGCGCAATGCAAGGTGAGTTCCGGCAACGCGAGCTCCGCTGACGCCAAGTCATGCAAGGATGCCAAGTAGCTTTTGAACCCGGTCTTGCCGCACGCAAGACCTGAACCACAACCCGAACGGCCTCGTGCCAAAACTGCACGAGGCCGTTCGGCTTTTATGTGGCACGCCCTCGCACGCAGCCTCCCTTCACGCTTACCTTAGCACCTGATTTATGACATAATTTGCCCCTTTTACGGGCTTAGGGGTTTACGGCATGGATGAGAATAAAAGCAAGGCTCTGGCGGCTGCGCTCTCGCAGATCGAGAAGCAGTTCGGCAAGGGTTCCATCATGCGCATGGGCGACACTGATGTCGCCAAGGATATCCAGGTGGTTTCCACCGGCTCGCTGGGGCTGGACCTGGCGCTGGGCGTAGGCGGCCTGCCGCGCGGGCGCATCGTTGAAATCTACGGCCCGGAATCTTCCGGCAAGACCACGCTGACGCTGCAAGTCATCGCCGAAATGCAAAAACTGGGCGGCACCGCGGCATTCATTGATGCCGAGCACGCGCTTGACCCGCAATACGCGCAGAAACTGGGCGTACAAGTTGCCGATCTGCTGATTTCCCAGCCCGATACCGGCGAACAGGCGCTGGAAATCGCCGACATGCTGGTGCGTTCCGGTTCGGTGGACGTGGTGGTGGTGGACTCGGTCGCCGCGTTGACGCCAAAGGCCGAAATCGAAGGCGAAATGGGCGATTCGCACATGGGCCTGCAAGCCCGCCTGATGTCGCAAGCCCTGCGCAAACTCACCGCCAACATCAAGCGTACCAATACGCTGGTGATCTTTATTAACCAGATCCGCATGAAAATTGGCGTCATGTTCGGCAACCCGGAAACCACCACCGGCGGCAACGCGCTCAAGTTCTATGCCTCGGTGCGCCTCGACATCCGCCGCACCGGCGCCATCAAGAAAGGCGACGAAGTCATCGGCAGCGAAACCCGCGTCAAGGTGGTCAAGAACAAGGTGGCCCCGCCGTTCAAACAGGCGGAATTCGACATTCTGTACGGCGAAGGCATATCGCGCCAGGGCGAAGTCATCGAGATCGGCACCAATCTCAAACTGGTGGAAAAATCCGGTGCCTGGTACAGCTACAAGGGCGAAAAAATCGGCCAGGGCAAGGACAACGCCCGCGAGTACCTGAAGGAGCACCCGGAAGTCGCCGCAGAAATCGAAGCCAGGATACGCGAGCATGCCAACCTGGGCCTGGGTGAAGCCGTCAAAACCGTCATGCCGGAGCTAGGCGACGAATAACGCACCCCCTCTTTCGTTGCGGCAGCGCGCGCTGAATTACCTTTCGCGCCGCGAGCATTCTCGCCGCGAGCTGCAACACAAGCTGGCCGGGTTCGCGGAAGAAGGCGATGACCTTGAGGCATTGCTGGACGATTTTCAACGGCGCGGCTGGCTCTCCGACGAGCGCTTTGCCGAGCAGGTGGTGCATAGCCGGAAGGGCCGCTACGGCAGCCTGAAAGTGGCGCACGAACTGCGCGAAAAAGGCGTCAGCGAAACACTGGCGGAACAAGCGGTGAGCGAACTGGCCGATGCGGATTTGGCCAATGCCCGCGCCATCTGCCGGCGCAAATATGGCGGGCCGCCGGAAAACCGCGAGGAATGGGCAAAACAGGCGCGCTTTTTACAAAGCCGCGGATTTGGATTTGATGTCATCAAGCGCGTATTGAACGAAAAGCTGAACGAAAAGTTGAATGAAGCGCCGGATGAAACGAACGACTAAGCTGGATTAAAAAACACATGACAAGCAACGAAATCAGACAGGCATTTCTGGACTTTTTCGCCTCCAAGGGCCACACCGTGGTGGCCTCAAGCTCCCTGGTGCCGCACGGCGACCCGACCCTGCTGTTCACCAACGCCGGGATGAACCAGTTCAAGGATGTGTTCCTCGGCTTCGACAAGCGCCCCTACACCCGCGCCACCACCAGCCAGAAATGCGTACGCGCCGGCGGCAAGCACAACGACCTGGAAAATGTCGGCTACACCGCACGCCACCACACCTTTTTCGAGATGCTGGGCAATTTCAGCTTCGGCGATTATTTCAAGAAAGACGCCATCCACTACGCCTGGGAACTGCTCACCGAGGTGTTCAGGATTCCCGCCGACAAATTGACTGTCACCGTTTATGCCGAGGACGACGAAGCCTACGACATCTGGGCCAACGACATCGGCGTGCCGAAAGAACGCATTATCCGCATCGGCGACAACAAGGGCGCACGATACGCCAGCGACAACTTCTGGATGATGGGTGATACCGGCCCCTGCGGCCCCTGTACCGAGATTTTCTACGACCACGGCGCGCACATCCCCGGCGGGCCGCCCGGCTCCCCGGACGAAGACGGCGACCGTTTCATCGAAATCTGGAACAACGTGTTCATGCAGTTCAACCGCGACGAAGCGGGCGTGATGCACCCCCTGCCCAAGCCCAGCGTGGATACCGGCATGGGCCTGGAGCGCATCTCCGCCGTGCTGCAGCATGTACATGCCAACTACGAGATTGACCTGTTCCAGAGCCTGATCGCCGCCGCCGCACGCGAAACCAACACTACGGACCTGGCCAGCCCCAGCCTCAAGGTGCTGGCCGACCACATCCGCGCCTGTTCCTTCCTCATCGCCGACGGCGTGATCCCCGGCAACGAAGGCCGCGGCTACGTGCTGCGCCGCATCATCCGCCGCGCCATCCGGCACGGTTATAAGCTGGGTGCGCGCAAGGCATTCTTCCACAAGATGGTGGCCGATTTGGTCAATGCGATGGGCGCAGCCTACCCGGAACTGAAAGACGGCCAACAGCGCGTGACCGACATCCTGCATCAGGAAGAAAACCGTTTCTTTGAAACCATTGAACACGGCATGGCGATTCTGGAAGCCGACCTGGCGGAAATGTCCAAGGCCGACGTCAAGGTTTTCAATGGCGAAACCGCCTTCAAGCTCCACGACACCTACGGCTTCCCGCTCGACCTGACACAAGACATCTGCCGCGAGCACGGCATCAGCGTGGACGCTGCCGCCTTTGACAAGGCCATGGCGCACCAGAAGGAACAAGCCCGCGCCGCCGGCAAGTTCAAGATGGCGCACGTGCTGGAATACGAAGGCCAGGCCACCACTTTCCACGGTTATGAAAAACTGGAAACCCCAGCCAAGGTGCTGGCGCTGTACAAGGACGGCGCGGCCGTGAGCGAATTGCACGAAGGCGACCTTGGCGTGGTGGTGCTGGACAACACCCCGTTCTACGCCGAATCCGGCGGCCAGATCGGCGACAACGGCGAGTTGAAAGGCAGCAACGGCATTTTCGCCGTGGAAGACACGCAAAAAATCCAGGCCACGGTATTCGGCCACCATGGCGTGCTCAAGACCGGCAAGCTGGCAGTGGGCGACAGCGTCAGCGCGCGCGTCAATACCCAGGCCCGTGCCGCCACCATGCGCAACCACTCCGCCACCCACCTGATGCACAAGGCCTTGCGTGAAGTGCTGGGCGAGCATGTGCAGCAAAAAGGCTCGCTGGTGGATAGTGACAAGACCCGCTTCGACTTCGTGCACAACGCACCGATGACGGACGAGGAAATCCGACAAGTAGAAACCAAGGTCAATGCCGAAATCCTGGCCAACGCCGCCTGCCAGGCGCGCGTGATGGACATCGAATCGGCGCAGAAAACCGGCGCCATGATGCTGTTTGGCGAGAAATACGGCGACGAAGTGCGGGTGCTGGATATCGGCTCCAGCCGCGAACTGTGCGGCGGCACCCATGTCTCAAGAACCGGCGACATCGGCCTGTTCAAGATCGTCACTGAGGGCGGCGTGGCGGCAGGCGTGCGCCGCGTCGAAGCCACCACCGGCGAAGGCGCGTTGAAGCTGGTGCAAGCTCAACAATTAATACTCAACCAGGCTTCCGGCGAACTCAAGGCGCCTGTACACGAAATCCCCACCAAGATCGTGCAGATCATGGATAACGTCAAGGCGCTGGAAAAAGAACTGGCACGGCTGAAATCCAAACTGGCTTCAAGCCAGGGCGACGACCTGGCCGATCAGGCCGTGGACATAAGCGGCATCAAGGTGTTGGCCGCGGTACTGGAAGGCGCTGATGCCAACGGTCTGCGCGAAACCATGGACAAGTTGAAGGACAAGCTGAAATCCGCCGCCATCGTGCTGGCTTCCAGCAGCGACGGCAAGGTCAGCCTGGCGGCGGGTGTAACGACTGACCTGGTCGGGAAACTCAAAGCCGGAGAACTGGTCAATTTCGTTGCCGGCCAGGTGGGCGGCAAAGGCGGCGGCAAGCCGGATCTGGCGATGGCCGGCGGCACTGAGCCGGCGCAACTGCCGCAGGCGCTGGCAAGCGTTGCCGGCTGGGTGAAGGAAAAACTGAATTAACCGCCGACAAATGCGGATAAACGCCGATTAAAACCGGGGTTATCTGCGTTCATCGGCGTTCATCTGCGGTTTAATTTTTGGATTTGAATATGGCATTAATCGTACAGAAATACGGCGGCACCTCTGTTGGTTCGCCAGAGCGTATCCGCAACGTGGCGCGCCGGGTGGCGCGTTACAAGGCAATGGGGCATCAGGTGGTGGTGGTGGTTTCCGCCATGTCGGGCGAAACCAACCGCCTGATCTCGCTGGCCAAGGAAATCATGCCGGAGCCCGATCCGCGCGAGTTGGACCAGATGGTGTCCACCGGCGAACAGGTCACCATTGCGCTGACTTCGATGGCGCTGATGGACTTGGGGTTGAAAGCCAGGAGCTACACCGGCGCGCAGGTGCGCATCGTCACCGACGACGCCCACACCAAGGCGCGCATCCTGAGCATAGACGAAGAGCGTATCCGCGCCGATCTCAATGCTGGCTATGTGGTGGTGGTCGCCGGTTTCCAGGGCGTGGATGAAAACGGCAACATCACCACGCTGGGGCGTGGCGGTTCCGACACCACCGGCGTGGCGATGGCCGCGGCGCTCAAAGCCGACGAATGCCAGATCTACACCGATGTGGACGGGGTCTACACCACCGACCCGCGCATCGTGCCGGATGCCAGACGGCTGGATTCGATCACCTTCGAGGAAATGCTGGAACTCGCCAGCCAGGGCTCCAAGGTGCTGCAAATCCGCTCGGTCGAGTTTGCCGGCAAGTACAAGGTTAAATTGCGCGTGCTGTCCAGCTTTGAAGAAGATGGCGACGGCACGCTGATTACGTTTGAGGAAAAAGACAACATGGAACAACCTATCATCTCCGGCATCGCCTTTAATCGCGACGAAGCCAAAATCACCGTACTGGGCGTGCCCGATCGTCCCGGCATCGCCTACCAGATCCTGGGGCCGGTGGCTGACGCCAACATTGATGTGGACATGATTATCCAGAACGTGGGGGCTGATGGAACAACGGACTTCACCTTCACCGTGCACAAGAACGAACTGAACAAGACGCTGGCCATCCTCAAGGACAAGGTGCAGGGCCACATCGGCGCGCGCGAAATCACCGGCGACGACAAGATCGCCAAGGTGTCCGTGGTCGGCGTCGGCATGCGCTCGCACGTCGGCATCGCCAGCCAGATGTTCCGCACCCTGGCGGAAGAAGGCATCAACATCCAGATGATCTCCACTTCGGAAATCAAGATTTCCGTGGTGATTGACGAAAAATACCTGGAACTGGCCGTGCGCGTGCTGCACAAGGCGTTTGAACTGGATCAGGCAAGTTGATTAACGAATCAGCTATTTGACCTTTAATGCGTAAAACGGTATTCTTGCGCCCTCTTGCGGAGAGCTGGCCGAGTGGTCGAAGGCACTTCCCTGCTAAGGAAGCATACGGGCTTTAAACCTGTATCGAGGGTTCGAATCCCTCGCTCTCCGCCAATTACGCTTCGGCGTAATTCACTAAACCCGCTTTATGCGGGTTTTTTGTTATCTAATAGCCTCACTATGGCGACTTATAAATCCATCAACATCGCGCAGGCATTTGCCGGTTTCGACACCGTCATAGATGTCCGCTCGCCAGCCGAATACAGCAACGACCACTTTCCTGACGCCATCAGCCTGCCGGTGCTCGACGATGAGGAGCGTGCACGTATCGGCACCCTGTTCACTCAGGTATCGCCGTTTGAAGCGCAAAAACAGGGGGCGGCGCTCATTGCCCGGAATATCGCCAGGCATCTTGAGGAAGCGCTGCACGACCGGGAGAAGGGCTGGCGCCCCCTGATCTATTGCTGGCGAGGCGGGATGCGTAGCGGGGCGATGGCGCACATTCTGGCGCAGGTAGGCTGGAAAACGACGCAGTTAACCGGCGGCTACAAAGCCTATCGCCGGCATGTCATCACCACGCTGGATACCCTGCCAAACCAGTTTAACTTTGTTGTCATCGCGGGTGCTACCGGTTCCGGCAAAAGCCGTTTGCTGCACGCCCTGGCACAACGCGGCGCCCAGGTTCTGGATCTGGAAATGCTGGCGCAGCATCGCGGGTCGTTACTGGGCACCCTGCCCGACCAGAACCAACCTTCACAAAAAACCTTCGAAAGCCGCATCTTCAACGTGTTGCGAAGCCTCGACACGGCACGCCCGGTCTATGTTGAAGCGGAAAGCCGCAAAATCGGCGTGTTGAACGTGCCTGACGCGCTGCTCGAGCGCATACGCACAGTCAGTTGCATCGCCATCGAGGCACCGCAGGATGCGCGGGTAAAGCTGTTGCTGGAAGATTACGGGCACTTCCTGCGCAACCCGCAATTGCTCGGGGAGCGCCTGTCGTTGCTGCTGGAATTGCACGGCCACAAGGTCATAGAGCGCTGGTGCGCCATGGCAAACGACGCGGAGTGGCAGCCCCTGGTTGCCGAATTGCTCGCCCAGCATTACGACCCGGCCTACCGCCGCTCGTCGGGCATCAGCTTCAGCCAACTGCAACATGCTGAAACCTATCAACTCACCGCGCTGGACAGCGATAGTCTCGACCGCGTGGCGCAAGACCTGATCAACCATGAAAGAACCCGCAATGAGTAACATCCGGCTTACCCAGTACTCGCATGGCGGCGGCTGCGGCTGCAAAATCGCACCGTCCGTACTGTCGCAAATATTGTCCAAGCTGCCGCAGGCGGGCATGTTCCCGGAGTTGCTGGTCGGCCTGGAATCAAGCGACGATGCGGCGGTTTACCGCCTGAACGACACCCAGGCCATCATCGCCACCACCGATTTCTTTATGCCGATTGTGGACGATGCGTATGACTTTGGCCGCATCGCCGCCACCAATGCGTTATCCGATATTTATGCCATGGGCGGCAAACCGATTTTTGCGCTGGCCGTGGTCGGCATGCCAATCGACAAGTTGCCGCTGGAAACCATCCAGCAGATCATGGCGGGCGGTGCGGCGGTGTGCCAGGCTGCGGGTATTCCCATTGCCGGCGGGCATTCCATTGATTCGCCGGAGCCAATCTACGGATTGGTCGCGCTGGGGCTGGTGGCACCCGATCAGGTCAAGCGCAACAACCAGGCCAAGGCTGGTGACGTATTGATTCTCAGCAAGCCGCTGGGTATCGGTGTGTTGAGCGCCGCCCTGAAAAAGGGTGATCTGGACGCCAAAGGCTACCAGCAGATGATAGATATTACGACCCAACTCAACCGAACCGGGACACAGTTATCCGCCCTGAACGGAGTGCATGCAATGACGGATGTCACCGGTTTTGCGCTGCTCGGCCACCTGCTGGAAATCTGCCGCGGCTCGCAGTTGCAGGCCGATATCGAATTCAGCAAGGTGCCATTGATCGAGACCGCCATGAAACTGGCCCAGAACGGCTATGCCACCGGCGCCGCCGCGCGCAACTGGGGCAGCTACGGCCAAGAAGTGGTGTTGGGTGAAAACATCGGCGAATGGCAGCGCAAGCTGCTGTGCGACCCCCAGACCAGCGGCGGCTTATTGGTCAGTTGCGCCCCGGAATGCGCAGATACCGTATTGCAGGCATTCCATGCCGATGGCTTCGGCCAGGCAGCGATGATTGGCGCGCTCAGTGATGGCGCTGTACGCGTCAACGTGACCTAACCTCCAGGCTGGGTGCCGTTCGCAGAAATAAAGTGCGGGAGAGAAAAAATCCGCCGATACATGCAATGTACCGGCGGCCTGAGATCCGCATGAATAGGCTCAACGGAGATGAGCTCAATATGCGGGTGAGGAGATCGTTGCGGCACGAATCATAATGGCCTGTTGGGCCCAGGCATATAGGGAATTCCCTGATTTTTAACTCATGGCCCAGAGAATCCACGAGCGCGCTAGCAAAATCCGGAAATACAGGACACGAACTTACTCGAAATTGAGCGCGTCGATTTCCCGTTGTTCAAGCGTAGCCAATAAAGCACGCTGTGCTTCCGGGCTCATTCCCGACCAGTTCTTGATTTCTTCGATGGTGCGATAACAACCCAGGCACTGCTGGGTTGTTTCGTTCATCTGACAGACATTGATACAGGGCGAAGCGACTGCGGATACCATGCTAACCCCGCCACTTATGCCAGCTTGCCATGGCACTGCTTGTACTTCTTACCGGAACCGCAAGGGCACGGGTCGTTACGGCCGACCTTGACGCCTTCGCGCTCGAGCGGCAACTGGGCATCGGCGTCATCGTCGCCAGCCAGCGCGGCTTCATAGTCAGCATGCTGATAACGCACATTTTCCAGTTCGGCGGGCTTCTCTACGGCTTCCACATCAGCCTCGGTGCGCACCTGGACCATCATGGTGATCTGGGTCACTTCGCGCTTGACGGTTTCCAGCAGGCCGGCAAACAGTTCAAAGGCTTCGCGCTTGTATTCCTGCTTGGGATTCTTCTGCGCGTAGGAACGCAGATGGATACCCTGGCGCAGATGATCCAGCGCGGCCAAATGCTCGCGCCAGTGGTTATCCATGCTTTGCAGCATCACCGCGCGCTCGAACTGGCGCATGTTGGCGGCACTGGCCTGGTGTTCCTTGGCGGCATAAGCGTCATCGGCAATCTGCATGACACGCTCGATCAGGGTTTCTTCATGCAGGCTGGGCTCTTCCGCCAGCCACTTCTGCAACTCCACATGTAACCCAAGCTCGGCCTGCAGCGCTTTCTCCAGCGAGGCGATTTCCCACTGGTCTTCAATGCTGCCCGGCGGAATGTATTGCGCGAACAGGTCGGTAATCACATCCACCCGCATGGCGCGTATGGTTTCGCCGATATCGGCAGCTTCCAGCAGTTCGTTGCGCTGCTGGTAAATCACGCGACGCTGGTCGTTGGCGACATCGTCGTACTCCAGCAATTGTTTGCGGATATCGAAGTTGCGCCCTTCGACCTTGCGCTGGGCGTTCTCGATAGCGCGCGTTACCCAGGGATGCTCAATGGCTTCGCCTTCCGGCATTTTCAGCCGCTCCATGATGGCCGACACGCGGTCTGAAGCAAAAATGCGCAGCAGCGAGTCTTCCAGCGACAGGTAGAACCGGCTGGAGCCGGGATCGCCCTGGCGGCCGGAACGTCCACGTAACTGGTTATCCACGCGGCGAGACTCATGGCGTTCGGTACCGATGATATGCAGGCCGCCGGCCGCCAGCACTTCTTCGTGCAGCTTTTGCCAGTTGGCGCGAATCTCTTCAATCCTTGCATTTTTCTGCGCTTCGCTCAGCGCCTCGTCAGCGCGGACGCGGGCAATTTCCGGCTCGGGGTTACCGCCCAGCACAATATCGGTACCGCGACCGGCCATGTTGGTGGCAATGGTGATCATGCCGGGACGACCGGCCTGCTCGATGATATGCGCTTCACGTTCGTGCTGTTTGGCGTTGAGCACCTGATGCGGCAGTTTGGCCTTGTCCAGCAGGGAGGACACCAGTTCCGAATTCTCAATGGAGGTGGTACCCACCAGTACCGGCTGACCACGCCTGTGGCAATCCTGGATATCGGCAATCACCGCGTCATAGCGCTCGCGGGCGGTGCGGTACACCTTGTCCATCTGGTCCTGGCGCACGGTTGGGCGGTGCGGCGGTATCACCACGGTTTCCAGGCCGTAAATGTTATTGAATTCAAACGCTTCGGTATCCGCCGTACCGGTCATGCCGGACAGCTTGGCATACATGCGGAAGTAGTTCTGGAAGGTGATGGATGCCAGCGTCTGGTTTTCCTTCTGGATGGCCACACCTTCCTTGGCTTCCACTGCCTGGTGCAGGCCGTCCGACCAGCGGCGGCCGGCCATCATGCGGCCGGTAAATTCGTCGACGATGATAATTTCGCCATCCTTCACCACATAGTGCTGGTCGCGGTGGAACAGCGAGTGCGCCCGTAGCGAGGCATACAGGTGGTGCACCAGCGTAATGTTGGCGGCGTCGTACAGGCTGCTGCCCTCCGGCAGCAGGCCGGCGGCGGCCATCAGTTCCTCGGCATGCTCGTGCCCGACTTCCGACAGCAATACCTGATGCGCCTTTTCATCCACCCAGTAATCGCCTTCGCCATTTTCTTCTTGCTGGCGGATCAGCTTGGGTGCCAGCTCGTTGATGCGCGTGTAAAGCTCAATGCTGTCGTCGGCCTGGCCGGAAATAATCAGCGGCGTGCGCGCTTCGTCAATCAGGATCGAGTCCACCTCGTCCACCACCGCATAATTCAGGCCGCGCTGCACGCGCTCTTCCACGGTGTACACCATGTTGTCGCGCAGGTAATCGAAACCGAATTCGTGGTTGGTGCCGTAGGTAATGTCGGCGGCATACGCCTGCTGCTTGGCGTCGTGCGGCATTTGCGACAGGTTGACACCGTAGGTCAGGCCGAGGAAATTGTACAAACGCCCCATCCATGCCGCATCGCGGCTGGCCAGGTAATCATTCACCGTCACCACATGCACGCCCTTGCCGGACAGGGCATTCAAGTAGGTTGGCAACGTAGCCACCAGCGTCTTACCTTCACCGGTGCGCATTTCGGAAATCTTGCCGTAATGCAGCACCATACCGCCGATCAGTTGTACATCGAAATGGCGCATCTGCAGCACGCGCTTGCCGGCTTCGCGCACTACCGCAAACGCCTCCGGCAACAGCTTGTCCAACGACTCGCCGGCAGCGTGGCGCTGCTTGAATTCATCCGTCTTGGCGCGCAGCTGCTCATCGCTCAGCGCTTCCATGGCCGGCTCCAACGCATTGATCTGGGTGACTGTGCGGCCATATTGTTTGACCAGCCGCTCATTACGACTACCGAAAAGTTTCTTGAATATATTGGATAACATGTTTGCTTTGACTATGAATGATGCCTGAACCCCAGCAAGCCAGATTGGCTTCGGGCAAGTTGAATGATATGACTAATGTTGTTCGCGTTTGAGATATTTGCGCGGGTCGAGTGAAGCGCCATCAAGTCGCACTTCGAAATGCAGATGCGCGCCTGTAGAACGTCCGGTACTACCCACTTCAGCAATCAGTTGCCCTTTTTGCACCCGCTCGCCCGCTTTGACCAACAATTTCGATGCGTGCGCATAACGTGTTTCAACCCCGGACCCGTGATCTATTTTGACGATATTACCATAGTCGGGCGTCTTCTCCGCGGCCACCACGATGCCGGAAGCGGCGGCGCGAATGGGAGTGCCGACTTCGGCCAGGAAATCCAGGCCTTCATGAAACGCCATCCGCCCGGTAAACGGGTCGATCCGCCAGCCGTAGCTCGAAGAATTGTACGCGGCTTCCACCGGCGCGGCGCTGGGCAGCGTTTCCTTTTTCATGCTCTGTTGCAGCAGCACGGCCTCCAGCACCCCCAGGTGATCGGATCGCAACTCAAGTTGCGCCAGCAAATCCGCCATCTGCTTCTCGATATCCTGCGCACTCATATCATAGGCGCGCACCAGGGGACCGCCGCGTCCTGGTTCGGCATCCTTGGCAAGGTCTTTTTCCTTGACGCCGGCCAGCCGTGCCAGACGCTCACTCAGCGCATCCAGCCGGATGACGCGCGCCTGAATCTGCCCAAGTTGCAGCGCGAGCGCGTTAAGATGTTCCTGTGTTTCCTGCTGGTGCAAATGAAAATTGGCCGGCAGCAGGCGCGCCGGATTCACCGCTTGGAGCGCTCCGCTGCCTTGTGGCATAATGAAGGCCAGCAGCAGCATGCATGGCAGGCTCACCACAACCAGCAGCAACGCAACCGCTTGCCACAGGTGCAGCGTCTTGGCCTTAGCCATGTTTTTAGAGACAAGAATTATGTTCATAATGTTTGTTCTGCAATATCCCGCAAGCCGCCGCTAATACTCATGCGCAGACTCAAATCCCTGCTTGGCAGCAACCCCGAACTCAAGACCTTGGCCTTGCAAGCCGAGCAGCTGGCCCAGATACAAAAAAAGTGGGCGGCCATTGCGCCCGCTCCGTTCGACCAGCATTGCCGCACAGGCTTTATCCGGGACGGCTTGCTGATGCTCTACACCAGCAGCAACGCGATCGCAGCCAAATTAAAACTGCTGATCCCCAGCCTGCTGAAAAAACTGCAAAAAGAAGGGCTTGAAGTTACTGCAATTCGCGTCCAAGTGCAAGTTGAATCGAAACCCCGCGCCCCTACTGCGAAGCGGCTGCACATCAGCCACAGCGCTGCGGACAAGCTGCTGAATCTGGCAGAAAAACTGCCCGAATCCCCGTTACGCGCCGCACTCAAGAAACTGGCAACCCGCGCCTGATGGAACAACTCGCGACCTACCTGGCGATTGGCGCTATCGGCGGGTTATTTGCCGGCCTGCTGGGCGTTGGCGGCGGCATCGTAGTCGTGCCGGCACTGGTCATCGTATTCAGCAGCATCGGTTTGCCGCATGAGCATTTGCTGCATTTGGCCATCGGCACCTCATTGGCCACCATTGTGGCGACCTCGGTGGCATCCATGCGCGCGCATCATGCCCGAGGCGCCGTCAACTGGCCGGTCGTGCGGCAGATGCTCCCGGCTGTGGCCGTTGGTTGTATTTTCGGCGCCTGGGCCGCGGCGCAGATACCCTCCACCCCATTGCGATGGATTTTCGCTGCATTCGAGTGTTACATCGCCACGCAAATGCTGCTGGAGTTCGCCCCCGATCCACACCGCGAACTGCCGGGAAAAATCGGCATGGCGCTGGCAGGAGGCATCATCGGCGCCGCCTCCAGCCTGCTGGGCATTGGCGGCGGCACATTGACGGTGCCCTTCATGACGTACTGCAATATCCCGATGCGCCAAGCGGTGGGCACCGGCTCGGCGCTCGGCCTGCCGATTGCGGTGTTTGGCTGCGCCGGGTTCGTCGTTTCCGGCTGGCATGTCGCCAACCTGCCGCTGCATAGCGCCGGTTATGTGTATTTGCCGGCATTGCCGGCCATTGCCGTCACCAGCCTGCTGATTGCCCCGCAAGGGGCACGCCTGGCGCATTACCTGGAACCGGCGCTACTGAAGAAAATTTTTGCAGCGGTGCTATACGTCCTGGCCGCCAGGATGGCGTTTACCTAGCGTAAACCCACGCCAGAAGCGCATCCATGGCATCCCGCGCCTTGTCCGCATTTTTGTGGTTGACCAGAAACACCACCACCCAGTGCCTATCCTGCGCATCCAGCACATAGCCCGCCATGGTTTTCACGCCATCCAGGGAGCCCGTCTTGATATACGCCCGCCCCGCCAACGCAGTGTTTTTGAGGCGTGACCTCATGGTGCCATCCACCGCGGAAACCGGCAGCGACGATACGAATGCCGGCATTACCGGACTGTACCAGGCGTTGATCAGCACCTCGCCCAGATGCCGCGGGCTGATGCGCTCGGAGCGCGACAACCCGGCGCCGTTCTCCAGTACCAGTTCCGGGTAACGGCTGCCTTTTGCCGCCAGCCAGTTCCTGATGGCGAGCGCGCCCTTGCTCATGGTGCCCGGAGTCTCCTCCTGCTCCGCCCCCAGCGTCAGCAGCAGCTGCCTGGCCATGACGTTGTTGCTGTACTTGTTGACCAGCCGCACCACATCCGCCAGCGGCAAGGAATCCATCCTGGCCAGTAGCCGCGCATTGTCCGGCAATGTGCCGGCCCTGACCTGGCCGTTGAACACGCCGCCCATCTCGCGCCAGAGCTGGGTGAATAACTGCGAGATATAGCCGGTATCGTCGAACAGCGCCAACTCCAGCGACTGCACCCCGCACGCTGCGGGATAGCGCCCGCTGAACTGTATCGTGACGTTCGCGCCATCGCGCTGCACCTGGCGCGTCACGCGCTGCTTCCAGCCTTCGCACTTGCCCGCTCCCGGTTGCACCTGGTTGACGATACGGATGGCGGGTAACGCCGGCGACGCCACCACTGCCACGCTCCCGGCATCAGGACGGAAATCAAAGCGCACCGCCTTGTAATTGACCAGCAGCGCATCCGGCGCAACGTTGTAGGCACGGTCGGGCTGATCATCAAAACTCCCGGGGTCCGCCACACTGCGCTCGAAGTAGCTTTGATCCAGAACCAGATCGCCCTGGATTTCGCGCACACCGCTTTGCCGCAACTCGCGCAGCAGCAGCCAGAAGCGCTCCAGCGTCAGTGCCGGATCGCCCATGCCCTTCAAGACCAGGTCGCCGCGCAGCACCTCGTTTTGCAGCGGCGCGGCGCTATAGGCATCGGTATGCCAGGCATAGGCCACCCCCAGTTGCTCCAGCGCCGCATAAGTGGTGAGCAGCTTCATGGTGGAGGCTGGATTCATCGCCTGCTCGGCATTCAGCAGCAGTGCCGGTGCTGGCGCATCCACGCGCTGGACCACAACCCCCACCGCAGATTGCGGCACCCCCGCGTCGCGCAGTGCAGCAGCCACCGATGCCGGCAACTCGCCTGCAACAGCAGACCCTGCCAGGCAGCAGATCAAAAAAACAAATGGAAGTCGCATGCGTGGATTAAAGCACAAAATCCGGACCGGTTGACCCTGGGCCATGGCTCTCGGTATAGTCTGCCCCCGTCACCAACAGCACCACATACCATGGCCTCTGTCCTTATTGCCGGTTGCGGCGACCTCGGCTGCAAGCTTGCCGAACTGCTTGTACACGCCGGGCACCAGGTCACCGGCCTGCGCCGTAGTGCAACGCCGCTGCCCGCCAACGTGCAGGCAGTACGCGGCGACGTCACCCAGCCCGCATCCCTGCAAGCACTGGCCCCCGTCAAGCCGGAAATACTGGTGTACTGCGTCGCCGCAGGCGAGCAAAGTGACGAGCACTACCGTGCCGTGTATGTGGACGGCCTGCGCAACGTGCTGACCGCGCTGCTCCCCGGCAAAAGCCTGAAACATGTATTTTTTGTCTCCAGTACCCGTGTGTACGGGCAGGAAACCGATGCCCTGCTGAACGAAAGCACTCCGGCAGAACCAGCCGATTTCGGCGGCCAGCGCCTGCTGCAGGCCGAAGAACTGTTGAAACGCCTGCGCGGCCCCACCACGGCACTCCGGCTTTCCGGCATTTACGGCCCGGGACGCACCCGCATGATCAAACTCGCCAGCCAGCCCGCACTGTGGCAAGCGCAAAACCCGTGGACCAACCGCATCCACCGCGATGATGCCGCGCGTTTCATCGAATTCCTGATCGCCCGCGTGACAAAAATAGAAGCCGTTGACGATTGCTACATCGTCACCGACAACCGCCCCGCCCCGCAGTGGAATGTGCTGCTGTGGATCGCACAGCGCCTGGGCGTCAATACCAGCAAGCACCAAGCACCCGCCGTCAGGGGCGGCAAGCGCCTGAGCAATTTCAGGATGCGCGCGCTGGGATTCACCCTGCAGTACAAGGATTACGAAGCGGGGTACGGGGAAATGCTGAACGCGATGCCCGCGCAGGCAAAGGCGGTGGCGGCGGTGTTTCCAAAAATACGCTGAATCAGTCGCCGAGCAGTTTGAGCGTGCCTTCCGCCAGCCACTGCATCTCCTCGCGTTCCAGCACATAGGGCGGCATGAAATACACCGTGTTGCCGATGGGGCGCAGCAGCAAGCCTTGACCCAGCGCCGCCTGGTAAAAATCCCGCGCAAACTGCGGGAGGTCGGTTTCCACCTCGAACGCCCAGATCATGCCGAGATGGCGAAAATCCCTGACTTTCGGATGCGTCATCACCGGGGCGAGCAGTTCGTTCATCTGCGCGGCCTTCTCCCGGTTGCGCCCGAGCACGTCGTCCGTGGCAAAAATATCCAGCGTTGCCAGCGCCGCCCGGCAGGCCAGCGCATTGCCGGTGTAGCTGTGCGAATGCAGGAAACCACGCGCGGTCTGGTCGGCATAAAACGCGGCGTACACCCCATCTGTCGTCAATACCGCAGAAAGCGGCAGGTAGCCGCCGGTGATGCCTTTGGACAAGCACATGAAGTCCGGCCGGACTGCCGCCTGCTCGCAGGCAAACATCGTCCCGGTGCGACCGAAACCAACCGCGATTTCATCAGCAATCAAATGAATCCGGTACTGGTCGCACAATTGCCGTGCCCGCTGCAGATACACCGGGTGATACATCGCCATACCCGCCGCGCCTTGCACCAGCGGCTCTACAATCAAGGCGGCGGTGGTCGCGCCATGTTGTTGCAGATGCTTTTCCAGCGCCTCGGCGCAGCGCAGCGCATAGGCTTCCTGCGATTCGCCCGGCTCGGCCAATCGCCAGTCCGGGCTGGGCACCTGGGTACTTTGCCGCAGCAGCGGCACATAGGTATCCTTGAACAGCGCCACATCGGTGACCGACAATGCGCCTACGGTTTCACCGTGATAGCTGTTTTGCAAACTAATGAATCCGGTTTTTTCCGGCTGGCCGGTATTGCGCCAGTAGTGAAAACTCATCTTTAACGCAATTTCGGTGGCCGAGGCGCCATCCGAGCCATAAAAAGCATGCCCTAACCCGGTCAACGCCGCCAGGCGCTCCGACAGTTCCACTACCGGCTGGTGGGTAAAGCCCGCCAGCATGACGTGTTCCAGTTGATCCAGTTGGGTTTTCAACGCGGCGTTGATGCGCGGATTGGCGTGGCCGAACAGGTTGACCCACCAGGAACTCACCGCATCCAGGTAACGCTTGCCGTCGAAGTCGTACAGCCACGCCCCTTCGCCACGCGCAATAGGGACCAGCGGCAAGGTTTCATGCGCCTTCATCTGCGTGCAGGGGTGCCAGACAGCGGCAAGGGAGCGGTTGATGAAATCGGTATTGCGCATGCAGGCGGCTTCCAATGAATTTTTACGATTTTATAAATATATGATTTTACACGATTAACAAAACTTTAACCGGCCGCGGGCTTGAAATATCAGGTGGCCGCCCCTATCATTAGCACTCGAACGACATGAGTGCTAACAACATTCTGTCTCAACCTACGACCCACATGGTTTAACGATTTCTTAATTTGGAGATTCAACAATGAAAATTCGTCCTTTGCATGACCGCGTAATCGTCAAGCGTTTGGAAGAAGAACGCAAAACCGCCTCCGGCATTGTGATCCCTGACACCGCCACTGAAAAGCCCGATCAAGGCGAAGTGATCGCAGTCGGCCCAGGCAAGCGCGACGAAAACGGCAAGCAAGTCGCTCTGGATGTCAAGGTTGGCGACAAGGTGCTGTTCGGCAAGTATGCCGGCCAGACCGTCAAGGTTTCCGGCGAAGAAGTGCTGGTAATGCGCGAAGAAGACATTCTGGGCGTAGTCGAAGCCTAACCTGCCCAGTTACCCGAATTCATTAGGAGAAATAAATAATGGCTGCTAAAGACGTACGTTTCGGCGATGAAGTTCGCCACAAAATGGTTGCTGGTGTAAACATCCTGGCAAACGCAGTAAAGGTCACCCTGGGCCCCAAGGGCCGCAACGTGGTACTGGAGCGCTCCTACGGCGCCCCCACCATCACCAAGGACGGTGTTTCCGTCGCCAAGGAAATCGAGCTGAAGGACAAGTTCGAGAACATGGGCGCACAAATGGTGAAGGAAGTGGCAAGCAAGACTTCCGACATCGCCGGTGACGGCACCACCACCGCCACCGTGCTGGCACAAGCCATCATCCGCGAAGGCATGAAGTCCGTGGCCGCCGGCATGAACCCGATGGACCTGAAGCGCGGCATCGACAAGGCTGTTGGCGTGGCCGTGGAAGAGCTGAAGAAGCTGTCCAAGCCATGCACCACCAGCAAGGAAATCGCCCAGGTCGGTTCGATCTCCGCCAACTCTGACGCACACATCGGCGAAATCATCGCCAACGCGATGGACAAGGTCGGCAAGGAAGGCGTGATCACCGTGGAAGACGGTTCCGGCCTGCAGAACGAACTGGACGTGGTGGAAGGCATGCAATTCGACCGCGGCTACCTGTCCCCTTACTTCATCAACAACGCCGACAAGCAAATCGCGCTGCTGGACAACCCTTTCGTGCTGCTGTACGACAAGAAGATTTCCAACATCCGCGACCTGCTGCCTACCCTGGAACAAGTTGCCAAGGCTGGCCGTCCGCTGCTGATCATCGCTGAAGACGTGGACGGCGAAGCGCTGGCCACCCTGGTGGTCAACAACATCCGCGGCATCCTCAAGACCACCGCGGTCAAGGCGCCTGGCTTCGGCGACCGCCGCAAGGCCATGCTGGAAGACATCGCCATCCTCACCGGCGGTACCGTGATTGCCGAAGAACTCGGCCTGAAGCTGGAAAACGTGACCCTGAACGACCTGGGCCAGGCCAAGCGCATCGAAGTGGGCAAGGAAAACACCACCATCATCGATGGCGCCGGTGCCGAGGCCAACATCAAGAGCCGCGTCGACCAAATCCGCAAGCAGATCGACGAAGCCTCCAGCGACTACGACCGTGAAAAACTGCAAGAGCGCGTGGCCAAGCTGGCCGGCGGCGTTGCCGTGATCAAGGTTGGCGCTGCCACCGAAGTCGAGATGAAGGAAAAGAAGGCTCGCGTGGAAGACGCGCTGCACGCCACCCGCGCCGCCGTGGAAGAAGGCATTGTCGCCGGCGGCGGCGTAGCACTGCTGCGCGCCCGTGACGCCATCGCCAAGACCAAGGGCGACAACCACGATCAGGACGCCGGTATCGCCATCGTGGTGCGCGCGATCGAAGAACCGCTGCGCCAGATCGTCGCCAACGCCGGTGTTGAGCCCTCCGTGGTAGTCAACAAGGTGCTGGAAGGCTCCGGCAACTTCGGCTTCAACGCTGCCAACGACACCTATGGCGACATGGTGGAAATGGGCGTGCTGGACCCAACCAAGGTGACCCGCTCCGCGCTGCAACACGCCGCTTCCGTGGCCGGCCTGATGCTGACCACCGATTGCATGGTGGCAGAACTGCCTAAGGAAGACGCCCCGATGCCAGGTGGCGACATGGGCGGCATGGGTGGTATGGGCGGCATGATGTAAATTCGACGATGCCCGGATCACCGGGCATCCGCCCGAAATAAAGGTATTTCATCTCTTGCCCCGCTTCGTGCGGGGCATTTTTTTGGGATTTTTCCGACCGAGAAACAAATTGACCTAAATCAAATTTAGGTCATATACTTCCTTCAGACAAAAAAATCCCCGGTTTCAAGGGGATAAAACCGGGGAGGAAAGAGGCTTTGATGTTGCATCAAAGCCACCGCTCAGGGAGGAGAAGCGGGAGACGAACAAAATCGTCTGCTTCTAAGACAGACATCATCAAAACAAGTTCCCGTTGTATTAACATTCGAAATGCGTGCGCTGCACGCATTTTTTATTTGCACCCAGATAACCCACAACAGCCTCTTTCATGTCCCTCGATATCCTGTCCGGCCTCAACGACAAGCAACTGCAAGCGGTCACGCTGCCGCATACCTCCGCGCTGATCCTGGCCGGCGCCGGCAGCGGCAAGACCCGCGTGCTCACCACTCGCATCGCCTGGCTGATACAAAACGGGCTGGTTTCGCCCAACGGCATCCTCGGCGTGACATTTACCAACAAGGCCGCACGCGAAATGCTCACTAGGCTTTCCGCCATGCTGCCGATCAATACCCGCGGCATGTGGGTCGGCACCTTTCACGGCCTGTGCAACCGCTTCCTGCGCGCGCATCACCGCGAGGCACGGCTGCCCGCCACTTTCCAGATTCTGGACACCGCCGACCAGCTTTCCGCCATCAAGCGGCTGATGAAGCAGATGAACGTGGATGACGAAAAATATCCGCCCAAGCAGATCCAGAACTACATCAACGGCTGCAAGGACGAAGGCTACCGCGCCGAGCAGATGGAAGCCTACGACCGCCACACGCAGACCATGCGCGAGGTGTTTGCCGAATACGACAAGCAATGCCAGCGCGAAGGCGTGGCCGACTTTGCCGAACTGCTGCTGCGCTGCTATGAAACCCTGGCGCGCGAGCCGCAGTTGCGGGCGCATTACCAGGAGCGCTTCCGCTACATCCTGGTGGACGAATTCCAGGACACCAACCGTCTGCAATACCAGTGGCTGAAGCTGCTGGCGGGTTCGCAGAACTGTATTTTTGCCGTCGGCGACGACGACCAGTCCATCTACTCCTTCCGCGGCGCGCGGGTGGGCAACATGCAGGATTTCCAACACGATTTCGCGGTGCAGGAAGTCATCAAACTAGAACAGAATTACCGCTCGCACAGCAACATCCTCGACGCCGCCAACGCGATCATTTCCCATAACCAGAACCGTTTGGGTAAAAACCTGTGGACTTCTGATGGCGGCGGCGAGCCGATCCGCCTGTTCGAGGCGTATACCGACACCGAAGAAGCCGGGTTCGTGGTGGACGAGGTCAAGGCGCTACACAAGGACGGCATCGAACTGCAGGAAATGGCGCTGCTGTACCGTTCCAACGCCCAGTCGCGCATCCTGGAACATGCGCTGTTTTCGGCGGGCATTCCTTATCGCGTGTATGGCGGCCTGCGCTTCTTCGAGCGCGCCGAAATTAAACATGCTTTAGCCTATCTGCGGCTGGTGACCAACCCGGATGACGACACCTCGCTGCTGCGCGTCATCAATTTTCCCACGCGCGGCATCGGCGCGCGCAGCCTGGAACAATTGCAGGAAATCGCCCGCACCCACACCTTCAGCCTGTGGCAGGCGGCCTTGACGCAAGGCGGCAAAATCGCCGCTTTTGTCACGCTGATCAAGGGCATGCAGGAGCAATGCAACGGTCTGCCGCTACCGGAAATGATGGACGTGGTGACCCAGACCAGCGGCCTGCGCCAGCACTACGCCAGCGAGAAGGAAGGCGAAGACCGCATCGCCAACCTGGACGAACTGGTCAATGCGGCGGTGACCTTTGTCAAGGAGCGCGACGAAAACAGCCTGACCGACTTTTTAACCTACGCCAGCCTGGAAGCCGGCGAGCACCAGGCCGATCCCGGCCGCGACGCGCTGCAACTGATGACGGTGCACGCCGCCAAAGGGCTGGAGTTCCACACCGTATTCATCAGCGGGCTGGAAGAAGGCCTGTGCCCGCATGAACAAAGCATGAGCGAAGCGCACGGGCTGGAAGAAGAGCGCCGCCTGATGTACGTGGCCGTCACCCGCGCCCGGCGGCGGCTGTACCTGAGCCACGCGCAAAGCCGCATGCTGCACGGCCAGGTGCGCTACAACGTGCCGTCGCGGTTCCTGGATGAAATCCCCGACAACCTGCTGAAACGGCTGAACGCCAAGCCAACACCAAAATATCCCGGCAGTTCGTTTCAATCCGCCTGGCAGGAGCCGGCTCGTGCCGCATCTGCTGCCGATGCCCCATGGAAAATCGGCCAAGCGGTGCAACATGCCAAATTTGGGGCTGGCGTGATCCTGGCTTATGAAGGCGGCGCGGATGCGCGGGTGCAGGTCAGCTTCAAGGACGCCGGGGTGAAGTGGCTGGCGTTGGAATATGCCAAGCTGGAAGCGCTGTAACTCGTATCAATTACAACGCCATTTCACCGCCGCCGTAATCCATCGGCTGGAAAATATCCTTGTAGCTGGCGTACAGCGATGCGGTCATGGTGGGAATCATCACCAGCAGCCCCAGGCCGAAAGGCATGGCTGCCAGCACGATCAACATCAGGGAAATCAGGCTGTACACCGTAAACGGCAGGATGTTGCGCAAACAGGCATAAAAGCTGGTTTTCATTGCATCCACCGCAGTCAGGTCGTGCAGCACCACCAAGGTCGGTGCAAACCAGTACGCCATCATCAGCGGGATCAGCGCCGCTACGCCGAGCAAGGCCACCACCATGGCACCGCCGCCCGCTGCCGCAGCAACGGCACCTGCATGCTCAATATCGTGGGAATGCGCGCCCAGGGCGCCCAGCAGGTTGCCGCCGGTGGCTGCAAACACCACGCCGGCGATCACGATCACCCCGGCCAGATAGATACCGCCCACCGTCACAAGTTGCGAGGTGTTCTGCTTGAAGCCGATAAACAGATGGTTGATTTCCAGTTCTTCGTTATTTTCCAGGGCACGGCAACCCAGCATGAAACCGGCCACAAACACCGGCGCCAGCAGGTTCAGCACGATCGGCCCCAGCAACGGCACGATGGACAACACGCCGCCAATCAACAGATAGATGAAAAACAGGGCAATCCAGATCACCGGGCTGCGCCTGAACAAGGCGAACCCGTCCCGGATCCAGTTCCAGCCATGTGACGCACCCACGGTTCTTGCTTGCATGATTATCCTTACCCCTTGTTATTCCGATGCCCAATAGAAACGATAACTAGGCGCCCCGACGAAGACAGTACTGTAGTACGGCAAGGAGGGGCAACAACGTTATCGTTCTTATTGGAAATCGGAATTATACCCAGATGGCCTTGATGGCCGCTTCATCCCTGATCCGCGCCTGCAATACCCGCCGGAAATGTCCGGGGTCCTTGGCATGCGTCAATTCGCCCGCCTGCGGGAAATGATAATCCTGCAAGCGCGACAGCCAGAACCGTAGCGCGCCGGCGCGCAACAACACCGGCCAGGCATCGCGTTCAGCGGCCGTTAACGGCCGCAGCTGGTGATACGCCGCCAGCATGGCTTGCAGCCTGGCCGCATCCAGCGAGCCATCCTCATTAACACACCAGTCATTCACGGTAATCGCCAGGTCATAAGCCAGGGCGTCGTTGCAGGCATAGTAGAAATCGATCGCGCCGCCCAGCGTATCGCCATCAAACAGAACATTATCCCGGAACAGGTCGGCATGAATCACGCCGCGCGGCAATTCCATATTGCGGAACCGCGCCTGATACACCAACTCATCTTCCAGCAGGCGCTTTTCGGCCTGGTCGAGCCTGGGCAACACCCTAGCGGCGGTCACCGCCCACCAGTGCGGGCCTCGCGGATTCTGCATGGTGGCAGGATACGACAGGCCGGCCAGGTGCATCCTGGCGAGGAAATTGCCAACTTCGGCGCAATGCGCAGGCCCGGGCTGCTCCAGCGACGCGCCGCGCAGGCAACTGACCAGCGATGCCGGTTTGCCATTCAACTCACCCAGGTACTGGCCGGCACGATTGGCCACCGGGCTGGGGCAGGGAACGCCATGCGCCGCCAGGTGCGCCATCAGGTCAAGGAAATACGGCAGTTCCTCGGCACTGTTGTGCTCAAACAGGGTGAGCACAAAACGGTTGCTGTCGGTGATGACAAAATAATTGGTATTGGTGACGCCGGAGGCAATGCCGCGCAATTCCCTGGCCATGCCGACCGATGGGTAATCCTCGAGCCAGGAGCACAACTGTTCTAGGGTGACGGTAGTAAAAACGGACATAAAAAAGAGGGCGTCAGACGCCCCCTACTCAGTAAACATTTAGAAACGGAACAATATCCATTGCGGCACGGCAATCGGCGCCCCGGGGCCGTCCATCCGCGCCCAGCCGCCATCGATCGATTCTTTTACCAGATAGTACGGCACGCCGTGCGCCGGAGTGATTTTCTGCATGTACAACTCGCCGTTAACGCGGTATTCCTCGATGGTTTCCTCGCCTTTTTTGGTAATCGTCACCTGCGGTTCGGTCAGCGGGTCAGGCTCGTAACCGGCCGGTGCCGGCGGCGGTTCCGGCAACGGCTCAAGCTGCGGCGGCTGGTCGGCGGCCAGCAGAGCCAGCGGAGCAAGCAGCAGCGGGAGAATCAACAGACGGGAATAGCGGCGCATGGGAGCCTCGCGTTATGGTTATTCAATAGCCGGATTCTAGCAGAAAGCCGGCTCGCTACTAGAGATTCAGTTGTATCTCGCGCTCTTCCGTGGAAGGCTCGAACGCACGGCTTTCGTAATATTTGAAAATCGCCTCCACCACCTGTGCGGGCTCGTCGATCACCTGGATCAGGTCCACGTCCTCCGGCTCGATCATGCCCTCCGCCACCAGTGCCTTGCGGAACCAGTCCAGCAAACCTGCCCAGAATGCCGAACACACCAGGATGATCGGGATGGTACGGGTCTTTCCGGTTTGCACCAGCGTCAGCGCTTCCATCAGTTCATCCAGCGTACCGAAGCCGCCGGGCATCACCACATAGGCCGAGGCAAATTTGACGAACATCACCTTGCGTGCAAAAAAGTGACGGAAGGTCTGGCTGATGTCCTGGAACGGATTGGTGTGCTGCTCGTGTGGCAACTGGATATTCAGCCCGACACTGGGGGACTTGCCGTAATAGGCGCCTTTGTTGCCCGCTTCCATGATGCCGGGGCCGCCGCCGGTCACCACGCTGAAACCGGCGTCGGAAAGCTGGCGCGCGATATCTTCGGCCAGTTTGTAATAAGGGTGCTCCGGCGAAGTGCGGGCACTGCCGAAAATGGACACCGCCGGGCGGATTTCCTTCAGGTGCTCCGTGGATTCGACAAACTCTGCCATAATCTCGAACACCCGCCAGGACTCATGCGCCGAATGCCCGCGGGCAAGCACTTCGGCATCGGTTATTTTGGGTAATTTGCTGGCCGCAGACATTCTTAAAGAAACCTCAAAATGATGAAGAAATTACTGCTGGTTGACGGCTCATCGTATCTCTATCGCGCCTTTCACGCCATGCCCGACCTGCGCAACCGTGCTAATGAACCCACCGGCGCGATCCAGGGCGTGCTGAACATGCTGCGCCGCCTGCACAAGGACTACCCTTCGGATTATAGCGCCTGCGTGTTCGATGCCAAGGGCAAAACCTTCCGCGACGACATTTACCCCGAATACAAAGCCAACCGCGCCAGCATGCCCGACGATTTGCGCGTGCAGATCGAGCCCCTGTTTGAGACGATCAAGGCCATGGGCTGGCCGCTGATCGTGGAAGACGGCGTCGAGGCCGACGACGTGATCGGCGCGCTCGCCAAACAGGCCGAGCGCGAAGGCATGCAGGTCATCATCTCCACCGGCGACAAGGACATTTCGCAACTGGTGAATAACCAAATCACTGTGGTCAATACCATGCGCGACGCCTTCAGGAAAGTGGACGAGGTGCTGGACGTTGCCGGCGTGGAAAAGAAATTCGGCATTCCGCCCAGCTTGATGGTGGACTACCTGATATTGATCGGCGACACCTCGGACAATGTGCCGGGCGTGGAAAAGGTCGGCCCCAAAACCGCGGTGAAATGGCTGACACAGTACGGCTCGCTGGAAAACATCGTGGCGCATGCCGACGAAATCACCGGCGTGGTCGGCGAAAACCTGCGCCGGGCGCTGCCCTGGCTGCCTACCGCCCGCGAGCTGATTACCATCCGCTGCGACGTCGGCATCCGGGAAAGTCTCGCCGACCTTGCCCCGCAGCCGCAGGACAAGGTTAAACTGGCGGAACTGTTCGACCACTTTGATTTCAAGACCTGGCGCCGCGAACTGGATTTGCCGGCTCCCGCCCGCCCAACCGTAGCGGCGCCAACCACCAGCTCCGGCGACTTATTCTCCGCCAGCGCCGTCACTTCTCGCCACTACGAAACCATCCTCACCACCGCCCAGCTCGACACCTGGCTAGGCAAGCTGGCGCAGGCGCCGCTGGTCTGCTTCGACACCGAAACCACCGGGCTGGATCCGATGACCGCGCAACTGGTGGGCATGTCGTTTTCCATTACGCCGGGAGTGGCGGCGTATTTGCCGCTGCGCCACGACTACGCCGGCGCGCCGCAGCAACTGGATTTCAAAGCCACGCTGGCGCGAGTGAAGCCGCTACTGGAAAGTCCCACGCTGCTCAAGGTCGGGCAGAACCTGAAATACGACAAGCACATCCTGGCCAACCACAATATCCAGCTTAACGGCATCGCCCACGACACCCTGCTGCAAAGCTACGTGCTGGAAAGCCACCGCCAGCACAACATGGACGACCTGGCCATGCGCCACCTGGGGGTCAAGACCATTACCTTCGAAGAACTGGCCGGCAAGGGCGCCAAACAGGTGCCGTTCAGCCAGATTGCCATCGACCAGGCCAGCGAGTACGCCGCAGAGGATGCCGACATCACCTTGCAACTGCATCAGGCGCTGCACCCCAACATCGCGCGCGACGAAAAGCTGACGCGCATCTACCGCGATATCGAAATGCCGCTGCTGAGCATTTTGTACGACATTGAACGCAAAGGCGTGCTGCTGGATTCCGCCAGGCTCAATGCACAAAGCCACGAACTGGGGCACAAGCTGCTCTCTATCGAACAGCAGTCCCACGAACTGGCCGGGCAGCCGTTCAACCTGGGCTCGACCAAGCAATTGCAGGAAATCCTGTTTGGCAAGCTGGGCATCAAGCCGCTGAAAAAAACGCCTTCCGGCGCGCCTTCCACCGACGAGGACGTACTGCAGGAACTGGCGCTGGATCACCCGCTGCCGAAAATCCTGCTGGAGCACCGCAGCCTGTCCAAGCTCAAGTCCACCTATACCGACAAGCTGCCGAAAATGGTCAACCCGGCCACCGGCCGCGTACACACCAATTACAGCCAGGCAGTGGCGATCACGGGCAGGCTGGCCAGTTCCGACCCTAATTTGCAGAACATCCCGGTGCGCACCGCCGAAGGGCGCCGCATCCGCGAAGCCTTTATCGCCCCGACCGGCTGCTCCATCATTTCCGCCGACTATTCGCAGATCGAACTGCGCATCATGGCGCATTTATCGCAAGATGAAGGCCTGCTCAAGGCTTTTGCCGCCGGCGAGGATATCCACCGCGCCACCGCCGCCGAAGTGTTCGGTGTCCCGGTTGCCGATGTCAGCAGCGAACAACGCCGCTACGCCAAAACCATCAACTTCGGCCTGATCTACGGCATGTCCGCTTTCGGCCTGGCCAGCCAGTTGGACATCGAACGCAGCGCGGCGCAGACCTATATTGACCGCTATTTCGCCCGCTACCCCGGCGTCAGGGACTACATGCAGCGCACCCGCGAAACCGCCAAAGCGCAGGGTTACGTAGAAACGCTGTTCGGCCGCCGCCTGTGGGTACCCGAAATCAACAGCCCCAATGGCATGAGACGGCAAGGCGCGGAGCGTGCCGCCATCAACGCCCCCATGCAAGGCACCGCCGCCGACCTGATCAAACTGGCGATGATCGCCGTGCATCACTGGCTGCTGGAACAAAAACTAACCACGACCATCATCATGCAGGTACACGACGAACTGGTGCTGGAAGTGCCGGACGCGGAACTGGAACTGGTCAAACAGCACCTGCCGCGGCTGATGAGCGGCGTTGCCAGGCTGGATGTGCCGCTGGAAGCGGATCTGGGCGTGGGCGCCAACTGGGAGGCAGCGCACTAGTAAGCAAATAGACAACCTGCTGACAATCGCTTTCCACGATAGACAAGCTGACGGAGTTAGGACAGAATCCCTTCCAATTCAATTTTGAAAAAAATCAAGAAAAATCAACATGTCCCGCAACTTTATTGCTTTTTTCCTGCGCCTTCTTGCGCCCTGCCTGGTCTGCAATATCGCATATGCCGCAACCGATGCAGGCATCGTGCAGGAATACCAAGAACCAGGGAACCTTATCAACCTTGACTCAAAAACGACACCCTCCCCAACTGCCCCCGCCCGGCAACAAAGCAGCAACAGTACAAAAATTAAAGTCTCCCAATTTTCCATTGAGGGTGCCAGTCTATTTTCTGGAGATCGTCTCCAAGCGCTCCTGCAAGGCTATCAAGGTCGAGAGCTATCTTTGCAAGACCTATACGACGCTGCCGCCCAAATCAGTAACTTCTACCATGAAAACGGTTATCCACTAGCCAGCACTTTTATTCCGCCACAGGAAATCCACGATGGCTTGGTAAAACTAATAGTGGTAGAGGGAAAATACGGCGACATTCGAATTATCGGTTCTGAAAGACTACCAGAAAGCACCATTGGCCAAATTCTGAACGAACAGGGCATGGTTTCCGGCAAGCCGATCGAACAGCAACCCCTGGAAAGAGGCATGCTTATCTTGCAAAGCATGCCGGGGACTGACGCGACCATCTCCTTCAGAGGCGGGAAAGCTGAATCCACGAGCGATGTGGAAATTGAAGCCAAGGCCAAACATTTGATTACCGGTTACCTCAGTGCTGACAACCACACATCGCGCTATATTGGTGCGCAACGGGCGACTGCCAGCGTTTCCCTCAACAGTCCTTATGGGTGGGGAGATCAAGCCACCCTTCGTGGCACCCATGCTGTTGATCATGACTTCGTGAGTGCAGATTACAGCTTCCCAATAGGGTCCGATGGCTTGCGCTTGGCAGGCTACGTCTCGCACCTTGATTTTCATTTGTGCTGTGATTTTTCCGCACTCGATTATAACGGCACCATGACCACGGCCAGCCTGGGAGTGAACTATCCGTTGATTCTGAGTAAGGCATATAAGCTTTCTCTCAGTGCAACCGTGTTTGATCGCTGGTTACGTGACGAATCGCTAGGCTCGGAAATTAATGATCGAAATGTCAGGGCAGCGCAACTCTCCGTGGCCGCAGCACACTCCGGGCGGGCCGAAACAAGAGCGTACATCACCATCACGAGCGCCAATCTTGACCTGTCCGGCAACACAGCCAACCAAACAATCGATGCCGCCTCCGCTCGCACCGAAGGCGGGCTCTGGAAGGTGCGGGGACAAGCACAGCAACGCTGGCCGCTTTTCAAGTCTTCATGGCTGAACTACCAAATTTCCGGGCAATGGGCGAGCCGTAACCTCGACCCATCAGAAAAATTTGTTTTGGGCGGCATCAATGGGGTGCGTGCTTATCCAGTTGGTGAGGGCGCAGGCGATATGGGCTTGCTGGCACGCGCAGAATTGGGTACGTTAGTACCGATAGATGCGCCGGGAAGGCTTGGCATTTCAATATTCGTGGATGCCGGGACAACTTGGCTCAACCAAACCACCTGGGCTGGCGCATTAGGGGCGGGACAATCCAATCATTATGCGCTGGCAGGTACCGGGGTTGCCGCGATATGGGCGCTCCCTCACCAGGTAACCGCAGAAATGAGCGTTGCCACCAAACTGGGCAGCAACGACGGAATGATCACCGGCCTGAGTGAGGCGGATGGGCGTAACATACGTACCCGTGGATGGGCATCATTGCGCTGGGATTTTTAAGATTAATCAAAAAAGGAGCCTGTTATGAAATACGCTTCATGGATTGGGCTGTTGGCTACTCTATCAGCTTCTGCGGTGGTTGCAGCCCCTACTGACCTGCCTACAGGAGGAAGCGTTGTTGCGGGTAGCGCCACCATAGGCACAGCAGGTTCCGTCATGACGGTGACATCCTCCAGCACCCGCTCAGTACTCACGTGGAATACATTTAATATCGGGGCTTCTGCCCAAGTGAACTTTGCACAGCCCGGCAGTGGGTCCGCAGTGCTTAACCGTGTAACAGGCAGCGATGTTTCACAATTGTTTGGGACGATCAGTTCTAACGGCAATGTCTTTTTGGTAAATCCAAATGGCGTCGTCATGGGCGCATCAACCCAGTTTAATTTGCCGTCAATCACCATAAACACCGCAACGAATACCCCCAGCGATGCTGACTTCATGGCAGGGATGGTCAATGGTTTCAATACCCCAGCAAGTGGAGGTGGCGATATGTTTGCCAACTTTACCGCAAGTGGTGATGCAACTTTGGCAATTGGCGGTACAGGTACATTTGGGACGCTGTCCGTAAATAACCTGACAATTCACACGTCTTCCTTGACGCCTGGAGGCTGTGCTGGCCCATGTATTGGTAACTCTGACCCTGGCGTCATTAGGGGTGGTAGCATTACTGTTACACCCTCAACCTCATCAGGAAGCCTATTCGCAGGACAAGGGGCAAACATACTTTTACTGTCAGGACAATCACTTCAATCCGGGAATAGTGGTGGGAATCTCACCATCTCCAGTGGGACTGCGCAAAATTTGATTGAAAAAGGTCAATTCAAGGCCAGTGGTGGCGAAGCACAAATCACACTGCAAGGTGCCTCGGAAATCATGAGCACTTTGATCAATACCGGTAGCCTCACCAATGCAACCACCATAACAGTGAGCGGAAACACAGTGTCTATCGGTTTATAACAATGCCACTGTCAGGCAAACAGCGGCAGGAAACTGTGTCGCAGGCTCAACCACGCGAGAATCCGGACAAGCAGAAATAGACCGCAGTCAATGACTTATGTTATGATGCCGGTCTTGTTGGGCGAGGCAGTAGTTTGTAAATGGGCATTGCGCCCATTTTTTGTTTGTGTCGCCCGGAAACGCTTTGTCATCAGGATGTGCGAATGGACTTGAGTTCATTACTTGAAAAAACGGTAACCCAGTTGGGTTATGAGTTGGTGGACCTGGAAATGTCCAACCGCGGCAAGCTGCTGCGCCTGTTTATTGACAAGCCGGAAGGCGTCACCATCGACGACTGCACGCTGGTGAGCAACCATGTATCCCACCTGCTGGCGGTGGAGCATGATGTGGATTACGACCGGCTGGAGGTTTCATCTCCCGGCCTGGATCGGGTGCTGAAAAAGCCCGCCGACTTCGAGCGGTTTGCTGGCGAGCGCATCAAGCTGAAGCTGCGCGTTCCGCTGAACGGCAGGAAGAATTACGTAGGGAAGCTGCAAGGGCTGGAGGATGGCGAAGTGCTGCTGCAGTGCGCCGAGTCCGTTGAGCGCATCGCGCTGAGCAATGTTGAAAAGGCGCGGCTGGATCCTGAATTCTAGCCGCCCGCTGTTGGCTTCCCGGATTTGTACGATTTTTGAAGATTAGAGTATTGAGCGGAGAACGATCATGAGTCGCGAAATTTTATTGATGGTAGATGCGCTGGCCCACGAAAAAAACGTGGAAAAAGAGATCATCTTTATCGCCCTGGAACTGGCGCTGGCTTCGGCCACCAACAAGCGCTTCAAGGAAGATGTGGATGTGCGCGTCGAAATAGACCGCACCACCGGCGAGCATCAGTCGTTCCGCCGCTGGACGGTCACCGTGCCGAATGAGGAAACCGGTGCGCTGGAAAACCCGGACGCCCAATTGCTGCCGGATGACGAGCGCGCCAAGGGCTTGGAAATCGGCGACGCCGTCGAGGAGCCGCTGGAATCGGTAGAGTTCGGCCGCATCGGCGCCCAGGCCGCCAAACAGGTCATCCTGCAAAAGGTGCGCGAAGCCGAGCGCGAACAAATCCTCAACGATTTCCTGGCACGGAAAGAACACCTGGTCAGCGGCACCATCAAGCGCATGGAAAAGGGCAACGCGATTATTGAAATCGGCCGCCTGGAAGCATTGCTGCCGCGCGAACAGATGATCCCGAAAGAAAACCTGCGCAATGGCGACCGCGTCCGCGCCTACCTCAGCCGCATCGAGCGCAACGTGCGCGGCCCGCAGCTGATCCTGACCCGCATCGCGCCGGAGTTCATCATCAAGCTGTTTGAACTGGAAGTGCCGGAAATCGAGGAAGGCCTGCTGGAAATCCGCTCCGCCGCCCGTGACCCCGGCTCACGCGCCAAGATCGCCGTCAAATCCAACGACCAGCGCCTCGACCCGGTGGGCACCTGTGTCGGCATGCGCGGTTCCCGCGTGCAGGCCGTCACTGGCGAACTGGCCGGCGAGCGCGTGGATATCGTGCTGTGGTCCATGGACCCGGCGCAGTTTGTGATCAACGCCATGGCGCCAGCCGCCGTGTCGCGCATCAGCATTGATGAAGAAGCACACAGCATGGACGTGGTGGTGGCCGAAGACCAACTGGCACTGGCCATTGGCCGTGGCGGCCAGAACGTGCGCCTGGCTTCGCAGCTGACCGGCTGGGAACTCAACCTGATGACCGAAGACGAGGCCGAGAAGAAGGGCGAAGAGGAATACGGCAAGGTGCGCGACCTGTTCATCAGCAAGCTGGACGTGGACGAAGAAGTGGCGGACATCCTGATCCAGGAAGGTTTTTCCACGCTGGAAGAAATCGCCTACGTGCCGCTCAACGAAATGCAGGAAATCGAAGCGTTTGACGAGGATACCGTCAACGAACTGCGCAGCCGCGCCCGCAATGCGCTGCTCACCGAAGCCATTGCGCGTGAAGAGAAGGTCGACGAGGCCTCGGAAGAACTGCTGGCAATGGAAGGCATGGATGACAAAACCGCTCATTTGCTGGCATCCAAGGGCGTAGCCAAGCTGGACGACCTGGCCGACCTGGCCGTGGATGAACTGGTGGAAATGACCGGTATGGATGAAGACCGTGCCAAACAACTGATTGTGACGGCGCGCGCGCCCTGGTTCGCATAACAGCGCCCCATCAGATACGAGAATACGGCCTTAAGGAGCACAAATGGCACAAACAAGCGTAACGCAATTCGCCAGCGAACTCAGTCTTCCGCCCCAGCTGTTGCTGGAGCAGTTGAAGGCTGCGGGCGTGAGCAAGACATCTCCGGATGACACGCTGACCGAGCAGGACAAATCGGCACTGCTGGAATACCTGCGCAAGGAGCACGGCGCGCAACAGCCCAAAAACAAGATCACGCTGACGCGCAAGCAAGTCACCGAAATCAAGCAATCAGATGGTGCCGGCCGCGGCCGCACCATCCAGGTGGAAGTGAAAAAGAAGCGCGTGCTAGTGCGCCGCGACGAGGCTGACGAACAACCCGCAGCGGCTCCGGAACCAGCACCTGAAGCGCCGGTAACCGAGCCGGCACCGGCAGCCGTTGTTGAACCGACGCCGATTGTTGAAGCTGCGCCGGCAGCGGTGGCGCCGGCACCTGAAGTGGTCGCTGAACCTGCGGCACCCGAGCCCGTAGCCGCTCCGGAAGCCGCTGCTCCTGCCGCTCCTGCCAAAGCCAGTCCGGCCAAAAAACTTTCCGTACTGGATGCAGAGCAGATCGCCATTCGCGAGGCGGAAGCTCGCCGCCAGGCCGAGTTGATCGCCCTGCAAAGCGAGGAAATTCGCAAAAAACAGGCCGCGCTGCAGCGCAAGCAGGAAGAAGAAGCAGCGCGCCAGGCCGAGGCTGAAGCCGCCAAGAAGAAACTGTCCGAAGGCACGCTGCACAAGCCCGCTGGCAAGCCTGGCGACAAACCCGAAAAACCGAAAGCCAGCGAGCACAAGGGCAAGAAAACCGTCAGTAAGGAGCCAGACACCAAGCGTCGCGGCACCGGCCTGAAAACCCGCGGCGACGTTGGCATCGGCCAAGGCTGGCGCGCACCGAACAAGTCCAAATCAGGCAAACATCACAAGGATCAGGACGCGCAACACGCGTTCTCGGCACCGACCGAACCCATCGTGTATGAAGTGCTGGTTCCGGAAACCATCTCCGTTGCCGACCTCGCCCACAAAATGGCGGTCAAGGCAACCGAAGTCATCAAATCACTGATGAAGATGGGCATGATGGTGACCATCAACCAGGTGCTGGATCAGGAAACCGCCATGATTGTGGTGGAAGACCTGGGACACATCGCCAAGGCTGCCGAGGCGAACGACCCGGATGCATTCCTGACCGATGAAGAACACGTGGAAGCCACGCTGGAACCGCGTCCTCCGGTCGTCACCGTGATGGGCCACGTCGACCACGGTAAAACCTCGCTGCTCGACTACATCCGCCGCACCCGCGTGGCGCATGGCGAAGCCGGCGGCATTACCCAGCACATCGGCGCTTACCACGTGGAAACCCCGCGCGGCATGGTCACCTTCCTCGACACCCCGGGCCACGAGGCGTTTACCGCGATGCGTGCCCGCGGTGCCAAGGCCACCGACGTGGTGATCCTGGTAGTCGCCGCGGACGACAGCGTGATGCCGCAAACCATAGAAGCCATCCACCACGCCAAGGCAGCCCAGGTGCCGATGGTGGTGGCCATTACCAAGGTGGACAAGCAAGGCGCCAACGCCGAAAAGGTCAAGCAGGAACTGGTAGCGCAGGAAGTGGTGCCGGAAGACTGGGGTGGCGACACCATGATCGTGGAAGTCTCGGCCAAAACCGGCCAAGGCATCGACGACCTGCTGGAAGCCGTATTGCTGCAAGCCGAAGTGCTGGAACTGAAAGCGCCGGTCACCTCCCCTGCCAAGGGCCTGGTGATTGAAGCGCGCCTGGACAAGGGCCGCGGTTCCGTCGCCACTATCCTGGTGCAATCCGGCACGCTCAAGCGCGGCGACATGCTGCTGGCCGGCAGCGCCTTTGGCCGCGTCCGCGCCATGCTGGACGAAAACGGCAAGGACATCAAGGAAGCCGGCCCATCCATTCCGGTGGAAATCCTGGGCCTGTCGGACGTGCCGAATGCTGGCGAAGAAGTGATTGTGCTGAACGACGAGCGTAAGGCGCGCGAAATCGCGCTGTTCCGCCAAGGCAAGTTCCGCGACGTAAAACTGGCCAAGCAGCAAGCGGCCAAGCTGGAAAACATGTTCGAGCAGATGGGCGAAGGCGAGGTCAAATCGTTACCGCTGATCATCAAATCGGATGTGCAGGGTTCTTACGAAGCGCTGGCCGCTTCGCTACAGAAGCTTTCCACCGACGAAGTCAAGGTCAACGTGCTGCACACCGGCGTGGGTGCGATCACCGAATCCGACGTCAACCTGGCAGTGGCTTCCGGTGCCGTGGTGATCGGCTTCAACGTCCGTGCCGACGCCGGCGCGCGCAAGCTTATCGAATCTGCGGGTGTGGATGTGCGTTACTACACCATCATTTACGAAGCCGTGGATGAAGTGCGTGCCGCGCTGACCGGCATGCTGTCGCCGGATCAGAAGGAAGTGGTGATCGGCATGGTGGAAGTACGCGAAGTGTTCACCATCTCCAAGATCGGCACCATTGCCGGTTGTTATGTCATGGACGGTCTCATCAAGCGTACCGCCCATGTGCGGTTGCTGCGCAACAACATCGTCATCCACACCGGCGAACTCGACTCGCTCAAACGCTTCAAGGACGACGTGAAGGAAGTGAAAAACAACTTCGAATGCGGCCTGTCGCTGAAGAATTTCAACGACATCCAGGTGGGCGACCAGTTGGAAGTATTTGAAATGGTCGAGGTGGCGAGAACGTCGTTGTAATGGCAAAAGAGTTCTCCCGCAATCAAAGAGTGGCCGAGCAAATCCGCCGGGAACTGGCGGATTTGCTGCAGTTCGAAGTCAAGGACCCGCGCGTGGGAAACGTCACGGTGACTGATGTTGAAGTCAGCGGCGACCTGGCACATGCCAAGGTGTTTTTCTCTACACAGGATGATGCTGATGCCGCGCTCATCGGCCTGCAGAAATCCGCCGGATTCCTGCGCTCCCAGCTTTCCAAGCGCATGTTGTTACGCTCGGTGCCCCAGTTGCATTTCAACTACGACAGTTCGATTGACCGCGGCATGCATTTGTCCAGCCTGATCGACCAGGCCTTGTCCGACACCCCGTCCGACGACAGCTAAACCGCTCGCCCGTGCAATTCAAACGTATCAAACGCCCGGTCCACGGCGTGCTGCTGCTGGACAAGCCCGCAGGCTTCTCCTCCAACCAGGCGCTGCAACGCGCCAAACACCTGTTCAGCGCCGCCAAGGCCGGACATACCGGCAATCTGGACCCGTTTGCCACGGGCCTGCTGCCCTTGTGCTTTGGTGAAGCCACCAAGTTTTCGCAAACCCTGCTCGATGCCGACAAGGTTTATCGCGCCACGCTCAAACTGGGCGTGACCACCACCACCGGCGACACCGAAGGCGAAATCACCAGCCAGTCGCCGGTCAGTGTTGACCGTAAGCAACTGGAAACAGTCATCCAATCCTTCCTCGGAGAAATCCAGCAATTGCCGCCCATGCACTCCGCCCTCAAGCATCAAGGCAAGCCGCTTTATGAATATGCCCGTGCAGGCGTGGAGATTGAACGCAAGGTCCGCGCCGTGTCTATCCATCGTATTGAACTGGAGCGGCTGGAAGGTGATGAAGCGGATATTGTGGTCTCCTGCAGCAAAGGCACCTACATCCGTGTACTGGCCGAAGATATCGGCCGAGCACTGGGCTGTGGCGCGCATTTGACCGCGCTACGGCGGCTCAACACCGGCGGCTTCGCGCTGCGGCATGCGCTGACGCTGGAACAGCTTGAAGCCATGACCGCGACCGCGCGCGACGCGCAACTGCTGCCCATCGACAGCCTGCTGCTGGATCTGCCAGAGGTGGAACTGGATACCGACAGCGCTCATTATTTCCAGCAAGGGCAAGCCATCTGGAAATCCGGCATTACGCAGCCGGGCATGTGGCGTGTCTACCAACCTGGGCACCGGTTTCTGGGCCTGGGTGAAAACATGCAGGATGGACAGATCGCGCCACGCCGGCTGATCGTCACCACTGAAGGATAAGTTAAAGATTTAACTAAGATTTGGCTCCCAGTGACCAACCGGATATGACTGCCATTTATCCATAAAACCGCTTGTGAAATGATGCGGTTTAAGGTTAAAATGCGCGGCTCAAGATTTAAGAGAACGAAGAGAGAGTTTAAGATGTCTGCAACTACCGCTGAAAAAGCACAGATTGTGAGCGAATACGCCACTGCGGCTAACGATACGGGATCCCCTGAAGTTCAGGTCGCTCTGCTGACCAACCGTATCTCCCAGCTGACGGAGCACTTCAAGGTTCACGCCAAGGATCACCACTCCCGTCGTGGTTTGCTCAAGCTGGTCAGCCAGCGCCGCAAACTGCTGGACTACCTCAAGGGCAAGAGCGTTGATCGCTACCGTACGCTGATCGAGCGCCTCGGCCTGCGTAAGTAATTTTTACCTTTGCATTCATGAAACAAGCCGGCAGACGCAGCGGAAACGCGGCGCTTGTCGGCTTGTTTTACATTTAAGAGGACATTTATTGTGAACCCAATCAAAAAAACATTGCAGTATGGCCGCCACACACTGACCCTGGAAACCGGTGAGATTGCTCGCCAAGCAGACGGCGCCGTACTGGTAACCCTGGATGACACTGTTGTCCTGGTCACCGCCGTTGGCAAAAGAGATGTAAAGCCCGGCCAGGATTTCTTCCCGCTGACCGTTGATTACCAGGAACGCACGTATGCGGCCGGCAAGATTCCCGGCGGCTTTTTCAAGCGCGAAGGCCGTCCTTCCGAAAAGGAAACCCTGACTTCACGCCTGATCGACCGCCCGTTGCGCCCGCTGTTCCCGGAAGCGTTCTACAACGAAATCCAGATCGTCGCGACGGTCATGTCGTCCAACAGCGAGATTGACTCCGACATCCCTGCCATTATCGGCGCATCCGCCGCACTGGCCATTTCCGGGATTCCGTTCTACGGCCCGATCGGTGCAGCCCGCGTCGGTTATATCAATGGCGAGTACGTCCTGAACCCGACCAAGGCCGAACTCGAAGAAACCGAACTCGACCTGGTGGTTGCCGCCACCGACAAGGCCGTGCTGATGGTGGAATCCGAAGCCAAGCAACTGTCCGAAGACGTGATGCTCGGCGCCGTGGTATATGGCCACAACGAAATGCAAGTCGTGATCAATGCCATCAACGAACTGGCCGCCGAAGTCGGCAAAGAGCCGTGGGACTGGACCCCTCCAGAAACCGACAGCGCGCTGGTGGAGCAGCTCAATGCCTTGGCCGCAAACGACATCAACGAAGCCTACAAGATCAAGTCCAAACAAACGCGTTCCGCCAGGCTGGAAGAAATCAAGTCCCGCGTGCTGGCTGAACTGATTACCGAAGACACCGACACCTCTCGTGCCAACCAGATCAAGGATGCGTTGTTCGCACTGGAAGCCAAAGTGGTTCGTAGCCAGATCCTGAACGGTGAGCCTCGCATCGATGGCCGCGACACCCGCACCGTGCGCCCGATCACCATTCGTACCGGCGTACTGCCGCGCACACACGGTTCCGCGCTGTTCACCCGCGGTGAAACCCAGGCATTGGTGGTCGCCACCCTCGGCACCGGCCGCGACGAGCAGATCATTGACGCACTGCAAGGCGAGTTCACTGACCGCTTCATGCTGCATTACAACATGCCTCCATACGCCACCGGCGAAACCGGCCGTGTCGGCACTCCGAAACGCCGCGAAATTGGTCATGGCCGACTGGCCAAGCGTGCACTGATTGCCGTGTTGCCGACCCCGGAAGAGTTCGGCTACACCATCCGCGTGGTATCCGAAATCACCGAATCCAACGGCTCCAGCTCCATGGCTTCCGTCTGCGGCGGTTGCCTGGCACTGATGGATGCCGGCGTCCCGGTCAAGGAACATGTTGCCGGTATCGCCATGGGCCTGATCAAGGAAGGCAACCGCTTTGCCGTGCTGACCGACATCCTGGGTGATGAAGATCACCTCGGCGACATGGACTTCAAGGTGGCAGGTACCGAAAACGGCATCACCGCGCTGCAAATGGACATCAAGATCACCGGCATTACCGCCGAGATCATGAAAGTCGCGCTGTCTCAAGCGCAGGAAGGCCGCATGCACATTCTCGGCCTGATGAAAAAGGCGATGGGCGATTCCCGCGCAGAACTGTCGGCATTTGCTCCACGCATCATCACCCTGAAGATCAACCCGGAAAAGATCCGTGACGTGATCGGCAAGGGTGGCGCAGTTATCCGTGCGCTGACCGAAGAAACCGGCACCACCATCGATATTGAAGATGACGGCACCATCAAGATCGGTTGCGTCAGCGCCGAAGCCGGCGAAGAAGCCAAGAAGCGCATCGAGGCGATTACCGCCGAAGTTGAAGTGGGCCAGATCTACGAAGGCACGGTGCAACGCATTCTGGACTTCGGCGCCGTAGTTTCACTGCTGCCTGGCAAGGATGGCCTGGTGCACATTTCGCAAATCGCACACCAGCGCGTTAACGCTGTCAGCGACTTCCTGAAAGAAGGCCAAGTGGTGCGCGTGAAGGTTGTGGAAGTGGATGACAAAGGCAAAGTACGCCTGTCCATGAAAGCGCTGATCGACGCACCGGCCAAGGATGAAAGCGCTGCTCCTGAAACTGCCGCACAGGAACAGTAAACTCACTCTCTGTAAACAAAAACGGCTGGATGCTTACGCATCCAGCCGTTTTTTATTTTAGATTAAAGCAGCCACCAACCAAGCGCCCCCTTATTTGGCTACTTGCTTCTCGCGCATCTCATCGAGGGTTTTGCAATCAATGCACAGCGTTGCGGTAGGCCGCGCTTCCAAGCGCTTGAGACCGATCTCGACACCGCAACTTTCGCAATAGCCATATTCGTTTTCATCAATCTTGACCAGCGTCTCGTCAATTTTCTTGATCAGTTTGCGCTCCCGATCCCGGTTACGCAGTTCAAGCGTCATGTCAGATTCCTGGCTCGCGCGGTCATTAGGATCGGCGAACATGGTCACTTCATCCTGCATGGTATGCACCGTGCGGTCGATATCGTCGGAAAGATCAGCTTTCCATGAATTCAGGATTTTGCGAAAATGGTCTCGCTGTTGTTCATTCATATACTCCTCATTCGCTTTTGGCTCATACGGAGTAAAGTGGCGGGAAATCGCGTCAGACATATCAATTTTCAACCCGGAAACCAGGCCCTTCAATAGCAAAAAATCAGCGAAGCGGCAAGTTTATAGATGATTGGAAAATAAATCCAGTATGGCATTACAAGCACTTATCTTTGATGTGGACGGCACCCTAGCCGATACCGAACGCGATGGTCACCGCCCGGCATTCAACCTGGCATTTGCCGCCCTGGGGCTGGACTGGAACTGGGACGTCGAACTCTACGGCAAACTACTAACAGTCACCGGCGGCAAGGAGCGCATTCGCTATTATGTGGAGCAATACCGCCCGGAATACGCGACCCGTAGCGACTTTGATGCGCTTGTGAACGCCGTGCACAAGGCAAAAACCCATCATTACACCGAAATGCTGGCGGCTGGCGCCATCCCGCTCCGCACCGGCGTCAAACGCTTACTGCAGGAAGCGCGAGACTCCGGGATCAGGCTCGCCATCGCCACCACCACCACCCCCGCCAACGTGACCGCACTGCTGCGCTACAGCCTGGCGGAGGAC
>JABLTH010017698.1_pt1 | contig 47408 bp, 46 predicted proteins | sample 7875711 | NCBI WGS metagenome assembly JABLTH01 (sample SAMN14941262, study PRJNA633318) | bioreactor metagenome | isolation source: bioreactor | place: China | collected 2019-03-05 | reverse complement strand
TGATGGAGCCGAGTTCGAACAGCGTGTCGCTGGTGACCTTCCGTTTCGTTTCCTTCGATGCCACACCGAAGTTGTAGAAGCGTTCCTTGCCATCTACGGTCACGGCGATGGCCATGCCTGGGATATGGTTCTCGCGCATGAAGCCTTCAGCGAGGCGGCGCAGCTCCGTGTCCGTGTCCTTCGGCGGCGCGGCCAGCGCGGCGGTGGTGGCGAACAGCAAGCTGGCCGCGCAGAGGCGGGCGAACGAAAGCGGCATGTCGTCTCTCCTGTCGACGTGGGGCACGCGATAGTACGCGGGCGGCCGCGACCGCGACGGGCGAAACTATGGCGATCGGCGGGCCGCGAGCCTGGCGTGTCCTTGGGCATACACATGGGAAGGCCCAGCGCCAAGGTTAAGTTGACTAAACGTTAATGCTTCGTCCTCTACGGTGAGGCCGAGTCTGCATCGTCCGATCGGGTGCCGGCCCGCCGAATGTCATGCCGGGTGGAGGCGCCCATGAATAATCATCCTCTCGTCCATTGGTGCCGCACCGCGGCCCTGCCCGTGCTGGAAGCCGCCGCCGCGGGGCAGCCGATCGGCTATGCGGCCGAGCAGGCCATGCGCAGCTTGCGCGAGCTGCTGGCCACGGTGGACAGCGCCGATCGCGACGCACAGCGCTGGCATTTCCTGTGCAGCGCGCTTGATGCGGGCGACGATTCCGGCCATCTGAGTACGGCCATCGCCGGCGGTTCCGCGGCGCTCGAACGGCTGATCGACGCCATGCAGCCGCGCGCTGCCGACGGCTACGCCTGACCGAACTTTCCCGCCTCACGTAACAGCCCCGTGCCCAGCCGGGCGCGGGAACACGGTGGGTCTTTCCGCCCATCCCTACCGGAGATCGCGATGAATCCAACCCCCAAAGCCATCACCTTGGCCGAGATCCACTCCGCCTACGCAAGCAAGCCGTTCAAGAAAGAAACGCCGCCCGAAGAAAAGACCAAGCATTACGCCAAGTCAGGTCACTTCGACCGCGACCCCAACCATTCCGGCTCCGCGCCGGAGAAGCCGCAGGCGCCTTCCAGCCGCGGCGGCCGCCGTTGAATCGAGCCAGGTAAAGCAGGCGCCACGGCCCCTGCTTTCCGGTGCCCGCTTTCCAGCGCGATGGACGGCGAATGTCGGCGCCTGTCGCCCGCCGCTACGCCGTCCGCAACTCGCGAAACGAAGCGCCGAACACCCGCAGGGCCGAGCGCAGGAACAACAACAGCAGCGCGGCGGCGATCGCCAGATCCGGCCAGCCGGCGCCGAACAGGCCCACCAGCGCGGCGGCAGCGAGGACGGCAAAGCCCTCGAAGACATCGTTGCGCGAGCACTCCCAGGCCGAGGCCAGGTTCACGTCGCCATGGCGATAAGGCGTCAGCAGTCTGAGGCAGAAGACGTTGGCGCCCAGGTTGAGCAACGCCGCAAGGCCCATGCCCTCGAACAACGGCACGGCCGGATGGCGCAGGCGCCAGACGATCTGCACGCCGACGGCGATCGCCGCGGCGAGAATCAGCGCCCCCTTGAACAGCGATACCCGTGCCTTGGCGCGGGCCCCTGCCCCGACCACCGCCAGGCTCAGCGCGTAAGTTAGCGCGTCGCCGAGGTTGTCGAGTCCACCGGACAGCAGCGACGAGGAGCGGCTATACCAAGCCGCCCCGAACATCATCAGGAAGGTGACCAGGTTGACGGCGAGCACGATGCGCAGGACGCGGCGCTGCTGTTCGCGCATGGCCGCCACATCCATCGTCTTGCCGCATCCGCAACATTCGCTCATGGCCGTTCGACGCCACCGGAATAGGAACGCCTAGCGTAACGGATCGTGCGCGGGGCGCCGGACCGCCACCGCACGCACCTCGGATCACATGAGCGACAGGCCGATCGAGCCGCCAACCATCAAGTCTCCGACCATACCGCCCACTCATAGCCATCCTTATCGGTGAAGTGAAAGCGTCGCCCGCCGGGAAAATCGAAGACGGCGCGAACGATCTTCCCGCCGGCCGCTTCGATCGCCGCCTGGCTCGAGACAAGATCGTTCGAATAAACGATCACCAGCGCGCCGCCGGGTTTTGGCTCGCCATGAAAAAAGCCGCCGGACAGACGGCCATCGCGGAACTCGCAGTAGTCCGGGCCGTAGTCCTGGAAGGTCCAGCCGAACGCGCGACCGAAGAAATCCTTGGCGGCCGGAATGGAGGCGACGGCGAATTCGAGATAGTCGATGCGGTGATGCTGGTCCGAGTGCGGCATGGGCGTCTCCAAGTCAAAGAAGGGTCCCGCAAGAATACGTGGCGTGGCGTGCCCCGGCTTGGCAAAAACGGCCAACTCAGCGCCCGTGCTGCGCCACCAGTTCACGCGGACTGAGGCCGGCCAGTCGCTGCGCGTCGCGTACGAGATGAGGGGCATCGCCGTAACCCGCCGCCAGGGCCGCGGACGTCAGGTTGGGATGGCGCGCCGCCAGCCTCAGGAAACGCTGCAGGCGCAGGATGCGATCGAGCGTTTTGGGACCGTAGCCGAAGGCATCCAGGCAATGGCGACGCAACGAACGCTCGCTGTAACCGAGCACGGTGGCCAGTTCCGTCACGCGAGTCGCGCGCTGGTCGGCCAGCAGGCGAAACAACTGCTGCATCGGGCGAGCGGGAGCGGCGGCATGCCGATGACAAAACGCCACGAGGGTGGCCAAGACATCGTCCGTGTCGCCGAGCAGGTCCTCCCACACGGCGGCGCGGCGATGCCACAGCGCCGAAAGAGCGACACGCTGGTCCGTCAACTCATGCATAGGCACGCCCAGCCATGCCGTGCCCGCCCCAGGGGCCAGGCGAACGCCCGTCAGCACGGCTCCTGCCCGGAGCGTTGCCATGGCCGCTCCGGTATCCGGACCGGCCCCGAACAGTTCGCGGCCGTCCCAGATGAGATCGACATGGCCATCCGGCAATACCCGCACAGACGAGTCGTCGGCATCGCCCTGGCGGAACCGCCACGTGCATGCCACCCGATCGGCAAGACCGGGGGGCGCGGGTTGCTCGCTGTAGCGCGGCGTGCTGGTCACGTGGAAGTTGCTTTTGCGCACTGGCGCCCGACCGGCGCCCTATCCAGGATACCCGTTCACCCGAAACGGCGGGCAAGCTGTGCGGCCGTACCCCAGGAGCAAGCACGTGAGCGTAACGATCCTCCATGCCGAGACCGACTAGCAGATTCTGGCGACCTTCGATGTCATGCGGCAGTTGCGGCCGCAGCTCGAGCGCGATGGCTATGTCGCCCTTATCCGCGAACTCATGGCCAGCGACGGATTGAAGGTGCTGGCGTTGGTCGACGCGGGAGCGGTGCGGGCGGTGGCGACTTATCGCCTGATGAACATGCTGTATTGCGGCCGCCTGCTTTATGTCGACGATCTGGTCGCGGACGAGCGCGTCCGCTCCCGCGGCTACGGCGCGCAACTGGTCGCCAGGCTCAAGGACGAAGCGCGGCGGCAAGCCTGCAGCGAAGTTCAGCTGATCTCGCGTGTGATCCGCGAGCAAGCGCACCGGTTCTATTTCCGCGAAGGCTTCGGTATCGAGTGCTTTCACTTTCGCGCGAAAGTCGATTAGCCGCCTGGCGACACGGCGCATCGCCCGGGCGCTGCGCGCCACTACCTTGCCATGTTTGCCCCTTGAGGCGGCCAGAACGCTGACGCATGCTTGCGCCCGTCGAACAGGGGAAACTCATCATGGTGACGCTGGCTGGCTGGAAGCAGGCCGCCGGAAAAGTACGCCCGTAACTCAGCTGGATATCGGCGATAGGCAGCCGCCTGCTCGCCTCCATCACATGCATCCATTCAACACCCCCATGAAACTCACCCGCGCTATCGTCCTGGCCTGCCTGGCGATGACCCAAACCCCCGTAGCCCTCGCCGACACCTTCCAGATAAGCGAACGCACCTTGAGCTGGCATGTACCCAAGGATGACTCGGAGCATCCGTGGTACATGGCGAGCTGGGAGAAAGGCACGATCGTCATGCCGTTCGTCGCATCCGTGCGAACCGACGTGGCCGCCCGCATCAACGATGCGCTCTACATGGATCTCGTGGGCATCCCCGCACCGACGGATCCAGGAAAGACCTTCAGTTTTCCGGCCGGCGCCCAGCCGACCGACACGGACAGTGCGCTCGACGGCACCAACTCCATCGCCTTCCAGACGCTTCGCAACGACGATCGCGTGCTCTCCCTCTCGATCGAACGCGAAGGCTGCGGCGCCTACTGCGAGGAGTACACGACGTCTTACAACTTCGATGCCGAGACCGGACGGGCTTTCGACGCCGATGATGTATTTACTCCGGCCGGCCGCACACGCATCGCCAAGCTGATGGTGCAGGAACGCAAGAAGCAGTACAGCGTCATGCTCAAGACGCTACATGCTCAGTTGGCGAAGCAGGGCAAGGCGTCGCACACCCGTCCGTCCAGCGAGGAGGTGGACGATCTAAAATTGCGCATCGAGCTCAATCAAGGCTGCCTTGCCGAAATGAGCTCGGATAGCGAAACGGCTCGCGATCCCGCCGAAACCTTCCGCTACCTGCGCTTTGCCGTCTCCGATGAAAACAGCGTGCAGTTCACCGCCGAACGATGCAGCAACCACGCATCGCGGGCGCTGGATGACGTAGGCGATGTCAGCCTGAGTCTCTCCAGCGACAAACTCGACGGCATGCTTACCGCCTACGGCAGGTACCTTCTCCGTGGCGGCGAGCGTCCGAAGGAAGCACTCTCTCCCTTCGGGTTGTTCCTGCGCGGCAGGATCGGCCAGAGTCCCATGGCGATACGTATCGGCTCCAGCTCCGACGGCCACTCGCTTTCGGCCGTCTATTACTACGAGAAGTACCGGCTTCCCATCGCGCTCACCGGCAGCATGGAGGGCAATCGCATCGTCCTCACCACGGCTAAGAACGGCGGAGACCCAGATCCCTCCTCGGCCGAAACCTTCGAGCTGACCAGGCATGGCACCGCATTCACCGGCCAGTGGCGCAAGCAGGATATGCAGCGGCCCGTGAGCTTCAGCCTCTAGCGCCCTTCACCGCGGCGGGGCGCAACTGCTCCGCCGCCACACCGGTCATCGACTTCCCGAAAGCACCAGCTTCATCCCCAGCGCCAGGAAACCCGCGGCGAAACCGCGCCGTAGCCACGCGGTGACGCGTGGGCGCGTCAGTACGTGTGCCCGCATGAAGGAAGCGAAGACGCCGTAGATCGCGAACACCGCCAGCGTCATAGCCATGAAGATCGCGCCGAGCGCCAGCAAGCGCGCGATGGGCGCGGGGTCATCCTTGGCGATGAACTGCGGCAGGAACGCCAGGACGAAGAGAGGCAGTTTGGGATTGAGCAGGTTGAGCAGGATGGCCGAGATGATGATTTGCCACGGCCCGCGCGCAGTCATCGACTCGCCCGGTTCCAGCGCGCTCCGGTCGCGCCAGGTGCGCCAGGCCATGTAGAGCAGATAGCCCGCGCCAACGTACTTGAGCGCTTCGAAGGCGAGGGGACTGGCGCGGAACACCGCCGCCAGGCCGAACACGGCGGCGAGCAGGTGCGGCACGATGCCCAGCGTGCATCCCACCGCCGCCGCGAAACTGGCGCGCGCGCCGCGCGACAAGCCGGTTGCGACGGTGTAGAGCACGCCGGTGCCTGGCGAGGCCACCACCAGCAGCGAGGTGAGCAGGAACCCGGCGCTCACGGCGGGGACGATGGTCATGGCGGCCTCTCCTGGGGAAAGGCGCCACCTTGCCGGCCGCGCCGCGCGCGGTCTTGAAGAAAATTGCGCAGCGGCCGGCGCTAGCCGACGGTGGCCCGATAACGCCCGGGCGTCAGGCCGAACTGGCGGACGAAGGCGCGGGTGAGATGGCTCTGGTCGGCGAAACCGCTGAGCAGCGCGGCCTCCGCCACGGAACGACCTTCGGCCAGATGACGGCGTGCCAGGCGCACGCGTGACTGGATGCGATAGGCGTGCGGCGTGGTGCCCACTTCGCGCATGAAGCCGCGGATCAGTTGGAAACGGCTGACGTCGCACGAGGCCGCCAGATCGGCCAGCGACGTTTCCGCCGCCGGCTCGGCCTCGATCCATTCGAGCGCGCGCGCCACGGGTGGCGACATCGCCGGCAGCGGCCGGCCACTGAGGCGGTGCCGCTTCGCTACGCGGGCGAGACAGGCCAGTAGAAGTTCTTCGGCATCGACGTGGGTGTCCGGCGCCTGCATCGCCTCAAGCAATGTCATCAGGTCGCGCGCCAAGGCCTGGTCGCGTGCCACGGGCTGGAACGTCGTATCGCCAGGAAGTTCGCCGCCCAGGTCGCGAGCCACCAGCCCGGGATCGAGATAGAGCATGTGCCAGCCGCGCGCTCCGTCGATCGGCGAGCCGTCATGCACTTCGCCCGGGTTGACCATGATGACGTCGCCTGCGGCGGACTCCACCTTCCCTACCCCACTCCACGACTTCTGTGCCCCCACCGCGATCACGCCGATGCCATAGTGGTCGTGGCTGTGGCGGGGAAACGCGCGTTCGCTCCACAGGGACAAGGCCTCGACGCCCGGCAGGCGGGAGGCATGCGGCACCACGTGATGGGTCTGCTTGGCCAAGGAACGAACCCTTGCGTCCGCGGGGGGCTGCCGATCGGCGCCGGCCAGGATACGCCCATTCGCGCAGGCGCGACGCATCGCGATCTTGCCGCCGCCTCCGCTCCGTCGCGAAAAAGCCATCCGCCGCCGGTTCAATACGCCACCCCTGACGACGCAAAGGTGTGCCTTGGCTACTTCCTGGATCCAACATCCGCTCTTGCTCACGGGCCGCCTTGTGGAGCTGCGGCCCTTGGAAGAAGACACACTGGACGAGCTGTTCGAAGTGGCGAGCGATCGGGAGATGTGGCGGCTGACGTCGGTCGACTACTCGGACCCGGCCGTGTTCTATCCCAACTTCCAGGCCGCGCTGCGCGACCGCGCGCTCGGCAAGGCCTACCCGTTCCTGATATGCCTCGCGGGCAGCGGGCGGATCATCGGCACCACGCGCTTGCTGGACATCCATCCGCAGGACCGCAAGCTGGAGATCGGCGTCACCTGGATCGCCAGCGAGTTCTGGGGCAGCGGCGTCAACACCGAGTGCAAGCACCTGCTGCTGGCTTACTGCTTCGATACGCTCGATGCCAACCGGGTGCAGTTTCGCGCCAAGGCCGACAACGGCCGCTCCAGGCGCGCGCTCGAAAAGATCGGCGCGGTGTTCGAAGGCGTCATGCGCCAGGACAAGATCGAAGCCAGCGGCCGGCCGCGAGATACGGCCTTCTACAGCATCGTGCGGGAAGAGTGGCCCGCCGTGAAAGCCACCCTCGCCTCGCGACTCGCCGGCTGAGCCCGCTCAGCCGGCCTCGCCCGCGACGGCCTTGCGCCCGCCCAATCCGCACGCGGCATACAGCACCGCCAGCAGCACCAGCCAGAGCGGGCCGACGATCAGTGCGACGCGCGTGTCCGGGAAGTAGGCCATCAGACCCACCACCAGCACCAGGAAGGCCAGCGCCAGCCACGAGGCATAGGGGAACAGCGGCATACGGAAGACCAAGCGGCTGCGCTCAGCCTCGCTCAGGCTGCGGCGGAACTTTATCTGCGTGACCAGCACGATGGCCCAGGTCCAGATGGCCCCGAAGGTGGCCACCGATGTCACCCACACGAACACCTTGGCCGGCACCCAATAGTTGAGCAGCACGCCGAACAACAGGGCCACGACCGAGACCAGCACTGCCCGGTACGGAATGCCGCTGCGCGAGGTCACCGCGAACATGCGCGGCGCCTGGCCTTGCTGGGCGAGGTTGTAGAGCATGCGGCCGGTGCTGTAGAGGCCGCCGTTGCACGAAGACAGCGCAGCGGTGAGCACCACGAAATTGATGATGCCCGCCGCCGACTTGATGCCCAGGCGCTCGAAGGTCATCACGAACGGGCTGCCGTGCGTGCCCAGTTCGTTCCATGGGTACAGCGACAGGATCACGAACAGAGCACCGACGTAGAAGATCAGGATGCGCCAGAACACCGAGTTGATCGCATCGGGAATCGACTTCTGCGGCTTGTCCGCCTCGCCCGCGGTGAGGCCGATCATCTCCACGCCCAGGTACGCGAACATCACCATCTGCAAGGCCATCAGCACGCCCTTGATGCCATTGGGCATGAAGCCGCCGTGCGTCCACAGGTTGCCGATGCCGGTGGCGACGCCGCCGTTGCCCAGGCCGAACACGATCATGGCGCCGCCGCCGATGATCATCAGCACGATGGTCACGACCTTGATCATGGCGAACCAGAATTCGAACTCGCCGTAAGCCTTCACCGCCGCCAGGTTCACCGCGCCCATGGCGGCCAGCGCCGCCAGCGCCCACACCCATTGCGGCACATCCGGAAACCACACCTGCATGTAGATGCCCACCGCGGTGATCTCCGCGATGCAGGTCACCAGCCACATGAACCAGTAGTTCCAGCCGGTGAGGAATCCGGGCAGCGGCCCGAGGTAATCCTGCGCGTAGCGACTGAAGGAGCCGGCCACCGGGTTGTGCACGGCCATCTCGCCGAGCGCGCGCATGATGATGAAGATCGCCACGCCGCCAAGCACGTAGGACAGCAGGATGGCCGGGCCGGCCAGCTTGATCGCGTTGGCCGAACCCAGGAATAGGCCCACGCCGATGGCCGAGCCCAGGGCCATGAGGCGGATGTGGCGTTCCTGCAGGCCGCGCTTGAGCGATTCGTCGTTCGTTTGCATGTCGTCCCCGTGGCGATGCTGCGATGACTGGAACTCGGATCGGCGGTCCGCCGGCTCAACCCAGCGTGCGGATGCGGAAGTTGCGGCCCTTGACCTTGCCGGCGCGCAGGCGCTCGAGCGCCTTGTTCGCCAACCCGCGGCTGACCGCCACATAGGACCGGGTGGCGAACACATCGATCTTGCCGACGTCGTCCGCCTTCAGGCCCGCATCGCCGGTGAGCGCGCCGAGGATGTCGCCGGGCCGAAGCTTATCCTGGCGGCCGGCGTCGATCACGAGCGTCTTCATCGGCGCCAAGTTGAGCGTCTTGCCACGCGGCGGCGACAGTTTCAGCGCACGCCACGCCAACGGCGCGCCGAGCACCTGCTCGATGTTATCGGCCTTGGGCTTCTCGCGCGGCGTGCACAGCGTGATCGCCAGCCCGGTCTGCCCGGCGCGGCCGGTGCGGCCGATGCGGTGGGTGTGCGTGTCCGGATCGTGGGCGACGTCGTAGCTCACCACCAACGGCAGCGCGGCGATGTCCAGCCCGCGCGCCGCCACATCCGTCGCCACCAGCACCGCGCAACTGCGGTTGGCGAACTGCACCAGCACTTCGTCGCGGTCGCGCTGTTCCATGTCGCCGTGCAGGGCCAGCGCGGAGAAGCCGCGGCGATCGAGCTCTTCGGTCACCGCGTCGACGTCGCGCCGCATATTGCAGAACACCAGCGCGTGCTGGCCGCGTTCGCCGGCGAGCAACTGCGCGAGCGCGTCGACCTTGCGGGCGGGGTCCACCTCGATGAACTGCTGCTCGATCGCGGGCCGGGCGTCGGCCGGCGCTTCGACGGTGATTTCAGCAGGCTCGCGCTGCAGGCGACGGCTGGCGTCGCGAATGCCTTCCGGATACGTGGCCGAGAACAGCAGCGTCTGGTGATGCTTGGCGATGCGTCCGACGATGTCGTCGATGGCGTCGCTGAAACCCATGTCCAGCATGCGGTCGGCCTCGTCCAGCACCAGCACCTGGATGCCGCCGCCATGCAGGCTGCCGCGCTTGAGGTGTTCCTGCACGCGCCCCGGCGTGCCCACCACGATGTGCGGGTCGTGCGTCAATGAAGCCAGCTGCGGACCCAGCGGCATGCCGCCGCACAAAGTCAGCAGCTTCACGTTGGGGATATTGGCCGCCAGCTTGCGGATCACCTTGCTCACCTGGTCGGCTAGCTCGCGTGTCGGGCAAAGCACCAGCGATTGCAGCCGGATGGTCTCCACATTCAGCGATTGCAGCAGGCCCAGCCCGAACGCCACGGTCTTGCCGCTGCCGGTCTGCGCCTGGACGATGACGTCGCGGCCCTCCAGCATGGATGGCAGGCTCTGCGCCTGGACGGGGGTCATTTCGCTGTAGCCGAGCGCGTCGATGCTGGCCAGGAGAGCGGGCTTGAGGGGGAGCGTGGAGAAGGCGGTCATGCGACATGATCGCATGACCGCCCCCGGCAGACGCGAAAGGCGTGCCTTCAGATGCTCGAAGGCAGCGGGGCGGACCGGCGCGCAGGCCTTGCCTGCCAACGCTGCCGCCGCATCGCGGCACGCAGCGCCAGACCCGCGAACAGCGTCCACACGATCAGCGACACGGCGGAAGCTTCAATGCCGTAGGCGCCGCCGCTGAGCCATTCCGGCCCCTGCAGTTGCAAGTGCAGCCAACCGTGCGGCGCGTGGCCCGACACCGGAATCGACAGCACGCCGTCGAACAGGAAGTTCCAGGCGAAATGCAGGCCGATGGGCAGCCACAAGCGGCGCGTCAGCAGGTAGGCCGCGGCCAGGCCTGCGCCCGCCGCCGCCGTCACCGCCAGGCCCAGCACGCTGACGTGATCGCCGGGCACGTGCGCGAGCACGAACAGGACGACCGAGATCGACAGCGCCCAGGTCGTTCCCCACAGCCGCTCCGCGAGGCGATAGAGCAGCCCGCGCATCAGTACTTCCTCGAAGCAGGCCACCAGGACCATCAGGGCTGCACTGCGCGGCAAGGCGAGCCACGACCCCATGTCTTGCGTCTTCACCAGCCCCGCCACCGCGAGCGGGGCGAGACAGGCCAACCCGATGGCCGTACCGAGCAGGACGCCCGCGCCGAGCTCGATCACGGCGCCTTTGCCCGCCAGCTCATCGACCGGGCGCCGCTCGAGGCGCTGCATGCACCATCGATAACCCAGCAGAGCCAGCACCGCGGCTATCGGCGCGGGGACGGTATTGCGCAGGCCCTCCGGCAAGAGCGCTTCGCCCGCCATGAACGTCAGGGCGATCGGGAGGACGATCGCGATAAGGCCGAGCAGCAGCACCTTCCAGGCAGCTGCGGGGCGGGAAACCGTGGGCGCGTTCATGAAGAAGCCTTGCGTCGTGAGGTGGAAGTAGCCTTGCCGGTGGCAAGGCGGCGTCGTGCTTGTGCGATGCGATCGTCGAAAGAGCGGCGCTCCAACGCCGCGATGGCCTGCTCCAGCAGGCCCGAAAGCGGTACGGGCAGATCGGCGTCCAGACCGTTCGCCGCTTCCCGCGTGGCCTGCCAGCACACTTGGAGCTCGGGCAGGATGGCGCGGCCCTTGGCGCTGAACTGCACCAGACGCTGCCGCGCATCCGTGGAATGAGGAACGGATTCCAGCAAGCCGGCCTTGAGCATCAGCGCGACGGTCTGCGTCGCCGCCGGCTGGCTGATGCCCGCCAGGCTCGCGATGCGGCCGATGCCGCAAGGCGACTCTTTCGTCAGAGCGCGCATCACGGGGGTATATCGCGGCCGATAGGCAATGCCCGCCTTGGCGTAAGCCGCTTCGACCGCTCCGTCCAGCAGGTCGAGAAGGTGTCTGAGTTGGGTGCCGAGGCCTCGTTCCATGAGGCGTACATTACGGCTTATATAAATGCCTATGAATATGGCCTTGCGGCTCTTCACAAAGGGTGGCCAGTTGCGATAAAGGCTCCAACCAAGGACACCTCAGAGCGAAGGACGCCTCAAAGCGCTCGCGATAGCACCGGCACGCGCCTAAGCACGGCCGTCGCGATCCAGCTCAGCAACAAGGCTCCGCCGAAGACCATCGCCGCCTTGGAGAGCGCGGGCCACGGCGTTTATGCGCATCAAGCGCTCGAAGGACCAAGCAGCCCTACCGTCCGCTCTCGAATAGCCGTCTATTAATCAGCCTCAAACAGCTGCTCAAGGCGACGAGGGTAGTTGTTGAGGAAATCCTTGGTAACGGCAAAGCTTTCCGTGCTTTCGTAGTCAATCTCCGATATGCCGGCCTCGCCAAATTCAAGAATCTGCGAGCTCGGATAGGCAAGCAATATCGGTGAATGGGTCGCGATAATGAACTGCGATCCGTCCTTCACCAACTGATCAATGATTGCAAGCGCGGCAAGTTGCCTCGCAGGTGACAAGGCGGCCTCTGGCTCGTCAAACAGGTACAAACCGTTGCCGCGAAGTTTGTTGGCGAGCAGTGCCATAAAGGATTCGCCATGCGATCTTGCATGCAGCGACTTGCCCCCATATCCGTCTAAATACCCGACTTCATCCATATACGTTGCGACATTGAAAAAGCTCTCTGCGCGAAGGAAATAACCATCCTTTGGACGCCTAAAACCACGCACTAACCGAATGAAACGATGGAGATCCGAAGTCGAAGACGTAGTCGATAGCTGGAAGTTTCGCGTACCACCCTCTGGACTGAAACCCAACGCAAGCGCTAGTCCCTCCAGCACGGTGGACTTTCCGGCGCCATTTTCGCCGACGAAGAATGTGACGTCCGGATGAAATTTGAGCTTCCCCATATCCCTAACAGCAGGGATATTGAAAGGGTAAATCCCTGTGTCCTCATCGCAGCTCGGGTCGATGGATACGCTCTGTAGATACGGCTTCTCACTAAGTGGCATGACTAGCGTCCTTTCCGGTCAAAAATCTAATGCTTTCCCCGTTGCTCTAGGTATGGTCGCTTTGGATCGGAGTGAACATTTCGTTCCAGCAGACCTCGTCTCACGTGGATCGAACTTTTAGCCCCCTTCTCGACTTGCCTGCTTGTGAGCAACCCACTTGCAGTACCAGTCCCAGAAGTATCTCTTACCAGCACCTTTTAGGCCCTGAATCACCGCGAGCGTTAAACGGCCTGGGAGACTGTCCTCAGAAACATCAGAGCGCAAAGTACCAGCCCAGAGTTTGATGGCGTCATAGTGCCTCGGCCTGTGCTCCGGGTCCATTTTGAAGTACGCGCACGCGTCCATAAGAAGCAGTTCCGTCAACTCGGGATCAAACTCAAGAACATTTTCCGGATCTCGATCCGCGTGTTTGAAGAAATTTTCTGGGCCGTTTAAGAAAGACATAATTTTTCGTTTCTCCGACTCCTTCAGCGGTTCAAGGAAGCCAGACTTTATGAAAGGAAATTCCGCCCCATTAAGCTTGGCAAGATCTCTCAGGACGTTGTAAGCGGCTGCCGTAAGAGTATGGACCGCAACCGCATTGTCAGAAATGAAGAATAATCCGATCGCAGCATCTAGCTGATCCCGAGCAGCATCAAGCTTTTTTACTTTGATGGCGGCCATGCCTTAAAAAACCTCTCAACGCTGGGGCTAACCGACACCAAGCGGCCGGCTGAGCTTGTCATCGCTCTCGTTAACCACGTCTGCGTCCAGTTTCGGATTCATCCGGAAGCTCACGTTAGCGAGACTATCGCTTCGGCTCCCAGAGCTCGACCTTGTTTCCCTCAGGATCCAGTATCCACGCGAAGCGGCCGTTCGGGTCGCTGTCGTCACGCTTGAGCACCGTGACGTGCTTGGATCGCAGTCGCGCAAGCAACGCATCCATGCCGTCCACGGCGTAGTTGATCATCAATCCGCTTGCCGATGGTTCGAAATACTTCGTCGATGCGGGAAACGCATTCCAAGCCAGCGCGGGAGGATGCTTGGGCGCGTCATAGCGAAGCGCCGCGCCACCCCAGGCCTCGACCGGCATGCCGAGAACATCGCGATACCACGCGGCAAGTGCCTTGGGATCCTTGGCTTTGAAAAAGATGCCTCCGACCCCGGTGATATGGCCGGCTGGAAGCCCAGAACTCGCTACTACCAGGCCAGCGGTAAAAAGCAAAGCTAGACCTAGCACAATCATTGATTGCAGTTTCATCCAAGCCCCCTTTGTTTGGTTCGCTCCACTCTGGCCGCTGCATCAGGGCGGTGCCTCAGCATGTGAGACGCCAGGCGGAACGTCCAGTCCCCGTGCCGCCACCCGGCCGGGCAAAACTTCCGGCACTGGCACACCCTCGGCCCACGGTTACATTCGCGCGGGTCCCTGGCGAGAACCCGGCCATGACGGATACCGCGGTCTTCCTGCTTCATGCCGCCATCGCGGCCTTGCTGGCCATGGCTGTGCTCTTCCTGCCTGCCCGGGCTCAGGGGCGTCGGGCACTTCTCGCGACGGTAATGATTGCGTGCATCGTGCTTTCGGCGGTGTGGCTGACGGGGGTCGCCCTGGTGCCGGTGGTCGCGCCGCCGGTGGCCCGCATGCTTCGCTGGCTGATTGGGATCACGGTCACGCTCGGACCTTGGCTCGCAGGCATCGCTGCGGTGGCGACGGTCGAAGCGCTACGTCAGCGCACCGACGGCATGCGGACGGCCAGACGGCTGATCGTGGGGTTGTCGATATACGTCGCGCTCAACTTCTTCGGCTTCGAAGCCGGCAAGGCCTGGCACGATGCGGAGATGCGGCGGTTCTTCGAGGCATCCGGGTATCCGGTATGGGCGATGTATGTGGTGATGGGCGTGGAGACCGCCTGCGCGCTCGCATTACTGTCGTCTCGCTTGCGCCTGCCGGCGGCCGGCGTCCTGGCGCTGGTGATGCTGGGCGCCATCGCCACGCACGCGCGCAATGGCGATCCTTTCGCCGATTCGCTGGATGCCTTGCGGATGTTGCTGATGCTGGGATACATCCTGCTGTTGACGGCGAAGGCGCGTGGATGGCCTTTCCGCTCCCGCGCGGCGCAGCTCGCCCCCTAGAGAGCGAGCGCTCTCTCGTACACCGTCAGGTCGCCGGCCGAGAAACAGCAGAAGATGACCTCCCGCAGGTCCGGCGCCCCTTGCATGGCCTCCCTGACGGTCGCCACGGCCAGCGGCGCGGCGCGCTCGATCGGGTAGCCGTAGATGCCCGTACTGATGCTGGGGAAGGCGATGCTCTCCAAGTCATGGGCCACCGCCAACTCGATGGCGCGCCGATAGCAGGAGGTCAGCAGTGCCTCTTCCCCTTCCCCGCCGCCGCGCCAGACCGGCCCCACGGTATGGATGACGTGCCGGGCCGGCAGGCGGTAGCCCTGGGTGATCTTCGCGTCGCCGGTCCTGCAGCCGCCGAGCAGGCGGCAGGCATGCACCAGCTCCGGACCGGCCGCCCGGTGGATGGCGCCATCCACGCCACCTCCGCCGAGCAACGAGGAGTTGGCGGCGTTGACGATGGCATCCACCGCGAGGGTTGTGATGTCGGCGCGGAGGATGCGGAGGCTGGCGGTCATGAGCGGGGTTTCGGTCTGGGCTTGTCATCAAGTGTCGCCTTGCCAATCTACAATTGGCGCGTCGTCGGGGCCACCAGGGGGCGTCGTGGAGTGGTTGGGTAAGCTGGCCCATGCCGGCACGCTGCTGATCGTCAACGCATTGTTGGCGGCGCTGTCGTCGGCGATTTTCCTGGCGCTGCACCTGACGCAGCGCAGGGTAAGGAGGGTCCGCGGCGTCCTCCTGTGGGGACTCAGCTACGCGGCGTTTGCCGCAGGCTTCGGCGTGCTGGTCCTGCCCGCCTTCCATGTCGACTTCCCCCTGCTGGGCCTGGTCGGCAATCTATGGATCGATGCCGGTGCGGTGCTGGGCTATCTGGCGGTCCACGCTTACCTGGAGCGCCCGAGGCGCAAGTTATGGGTGCTCTGGCCCGTGGCGGCCATCGGTGTCGCGGAGATCGTCAGCGTCCTGTTCCTGGGCGAGAACTTCCGGGTCATGGTGGTGCTGGGCGGCTGCCTGCGCGGATGGGTCACCGTGGCGACCGGACTGCTCCTGTGGCGCGGCGTGATCGATTCCCGCCGCGTGGCCGCGAGGCTGGCAGCGCTGTTCTATTTCCTGTGGGCCTTCATGCTGCTCAACCGCGTGGCATGGTGGCTGCTGCACCCCGCTGCCGACGTAAGCCAAGAACCCACCTCCACCTTCGGCCTGCTGTCGCGGCTGATCCTCACCTGGGTAGTGACACCGAGCTTCCTGTGGATGCTGACGCGCCAACTGGACGACGAGCTGATTCGCCACGCCCACGAAGACCCCCTCACCGGCATCCCCAACCGCCGCGTGATGTGGGAACACGGCGAGCGCCGCGTCGCGAATGCCAACCGCGACAACGCGGCAATGGCCGTGCTGATGATCGATACGGATCATTTCAAGACGATCAACGATCGCTGGGGTCACGACGTCGGTGACGAGGTGCTGGTGGCCATCGCCGACGCCCTCAAACGGCATGTCCGCGAAGAAGACCTGCTGGCCCGCGTCGGCGGCGAGGAGTTCATGGTGCTGGTGAGACGCGGTGACGCCGCCATGGCGGGAGAGATCGCCGAACGGCTACGCGTCGCGGTGGAAAACCAGGCCATCACCATTCCCTCCGGCGAGACACTGCATTGCACGGCGAGCATCGGGTATTGCGTGGCGATGCCTGCCAACGCGAGCTGGCGCGAGATGGTGGTAGCCGCGGATCGGGCGTTGTATGTGGCGAAGCGGCAGGGAAGGAACTGTGTGGTGCGGGGAGAAGTTCCGGCCTCGGGGCACAGCTAGCAATCTCGAACGCCCCGGATGCTACCCATCGAGGCCTACCGGCCGAGTTTCTCTCCGATGTAGCGCAGCAATGGGGCCGCATGAATAAGCATGAGGGAAGGACCGTCTTCCTTGATGTCGCTCCCACGCAAGTTGAGCAGAAACTCCCAATCGTCTCCGAGGCTGCCGACTCCCTCAGGCTTCGGCGCCTCTGAGCTGAAGCCGTAAACGGCTTCGTTGTCCAGATCCCAGTAGTAGTCCTGCTCCAGAACGAATTCGGGGCCGTTGACCTGCTCGGCGTGTTCTAGAAGGTCGTTGATGATGCGGCGAAGTTCCGCCAGGTGAATGGTGGGGTATCTCAGCATGGGTGGCCCTTCATGTGTACCTGAAAGCCAGGGTAGGTACGTTCACGGTCGTTGGTCGCGAAGGAGGAGAACTTGACTGCTGGTTCGGAACATCCACCCCGTGCCGACTCACGCCACGATACCGCTCCAAGCGCTCGCGCCTTCTGCGCTCAGCAGCGACGCATAGCGTACCGAAAGACTAATGCGCCGCCGCCCCCTATGGCCATGCATATCGCAAGCACGTACCCGGCCGGGTTCGTCAGCCCCGCGGCATCCGCCAGGTAGATCAGCGCCGTGGCTGCGATGGGCTGGAGCACCCAAAGTGGCCAGGTCCTCCGCACCACCTGAGCAAATGGCCGCCGTCTTCCAAAGGCCAGCACAAACAGCGAAGGCAGCCAGAGCGCCGCAAGAAGCATGGAACCCACGATCATCGCGAACAATTCATAGCCCCTGAAGCAGAAGGGTAAAAAAGGATCGCCTGAATGCCCCGGCCTCGCGCCATCATGGCGTGAATCCAGCAGCGATCAATTCAGTTCCTCCGGCTTCAGGCCGGGGTGCTGGCCATAGATGGGCTGCATGACGTCAAGAAAGAGCACACCAAGAATCCTACCCGCTGCCTGTCGATAGCGCTGAAAGTCTTCCGCATCGCCTTGCTCCTGCACCATGGCGATGGAAGCGTCGATCCGGCGGCCGCATTCCAACATGAGATCGCTAATCTGCTTTGCCAATTCTTCGTTCTTGATCATTTGCATTCCTAGCCGTTGCCGGGACTTGCGCCGAGAGCGATAAGGTACGCGCAAAACATGTCCGCCATCGCATTCGCATACGCTGTGATTTCGGCGATTGTCCTCGGACATTCCGAAAAATCCTTTCCCACGGTACTGAGCGTGACCGAGATCATCTCCCCCACCAGAATGCGCTTAGCCTTCGGAAGCTTGGGCAACACCTCCCGCATGAACGCCTGAAGCGTCCTCTCACCCGACGCCTTGGCCTCCCTGGCCTCCGGCGCGTCGCGATAAAGCGGCGCGGCGTCGTTAAGAGCCACGCGCATACCCGCTTCCTCGCACTCCGAACGAAGAAAAGCATGGACGAGCTTGCGCAATCGAACAAGCGGCGCATGACGCACATCGCTCAGGATGCCGCTCAGCAATTCGTTCGTCTGCCGCCACTCGTCGCTTTGCAACCGGAACAGGATCGCCGCTTTGTTCGGGAAATACTGATACAGCGAGCCGATACTCACGCCGGCCTTCTCCGCCACGCGCGCGGTCGTGAAGCGCTGTGCGCCTTCCTTCGCCAAAACCTGAGCAGCGGCCTCCAGAACGGCGGCAACCAGTTCGGTCGAGCGAGCCTGCTTAGGCTGTTTTCGCGAGGAAATCCTGGGGTTCTGGCCTGCGTCCATGGTGGCTCGGTCAATGCGAATAGGAAAACTGACGAATCCCTCGCATTCTATTCCGGCGCGCACACCGACACACAAACAATGGAGATGTTCATGACCACACTTACCAGCGCACCGCTCGCGCCACTCCTGAATAGCCTGTTCGAGCAGGCGGAAGCAGCGACGAGCCCGGCGTGGACCGAGATGTCGCGCGAAGAGCTGACCCGACTGATGCAAAGCAAGACCGAGTACCGCGAACTCTATGCTCGACTGAAGGATCTTTGGCTCCCCGTCTCGCGCGAAACCGCCACCCTGCTCTACATGCTGGTACGCAACGCCCGTGCGAAGAACGTCGTGGAATTCGGCACGTCGTTCGGCATTTCCACTCTGCATCTGGCCGCAGCCTTGCGCGACAACGGCGGCGGCCGGCTGATTACCACGGAGTTCGAGCCATCCAAGGCGACGAAGGCGCGCGAACACCTGCAAGCCGGCGGGCTGGCCGACTTGGTGGAGGTTCGCGAAGGGGACGCCTTGCATACATTGCGAACGGATCTCCCCGAGTCCGTCGACCTGCTCCTCCTCGATGGCGCCAAGGCGCTCTATCCGGAGGTGCACGCCCTGCTGGAAAGCCGCCTGAAGCCGGGCGCGTTGATCGTCGCTGATAACGCCGACTTCAGCCCCGACTACCTTGCGCGGGTACGCTCGCCGAACGGTGGCTACCTGTCCCTGCCATTCGCGGAGGACGTCGAGCTGTCCATGCGGCTGGGTCGAGGCGCCGTGAGGCCGGCCCTCGCTCCCATGAAAAAAGCCCCGCCGGCCCTCACGTGCCGGCGGGGCTCACACCATCGCGAGTACTTCAGATCGAACCGATCCAGGTTCATCACCTTGACCCATGCATCGACGAAGTCGCGCACGAACTTCTGCTCGCCGTCGCTGCTGGCGTATACCTCGCTCAGTGCGCGCAGGCGGGCGTCGGCGCCGAAGACCAGGTCGACGCGGGTCCCGGTCCACTTCAGCTTACCGGTCTTGCGGTCGCGGCCTTCGAAGACGTCGCGGGCCGGCGACAGCGGCTTCCACTCGGTGCCCATGTCGAGCAGGTTGCGGAAGAAGTCGTTGCTGAGTGTGCCCGGGCGATCGGTGAAGACGCCGTGCGCCTCGTCGCCGGCATGCACGTTCAGCACGCGCAGGCCGCCGAGCAGCGCCGTCATCTCTGGCGCGGTCAGGGTGAGCAGCTGGGCCTTGTCCACCAGCAGGTGCTCGGCGGGGATGCCGTACTTGCCCTTGACGTAGTTGCGGAACCCGTCGGCGATCGGCTCGAGCGCGTTGACGGACTTCACGTCGGTCTGTTCCTGCGAGGCATCCATGCGGCCCGGCGCGAACGGCACCGCGACACGATGGCCGGCCTGCTCCGCCGCCTTCTCGATCGCGGCGCCGCCGGCGAGCATGATCAGGTCGGCCAGCGAGATCCGCTTGCCGCCGGACTGCGCGGCGTTGAACTCGGCCTGGATGCCTTCCAGCGCCTTCAGCGCCTTGGCCAGCCGTGCCGGCTGGTTGACGGCCCAGTCCTTCTGCGGAGCCAGGCGGATACGCGCGCCATTGGCGCCGCCACGCTTGTCGGAGCCGCGGAAGGTGGAAGCCGAGGCCCACGCGGTCTGCACTAACTCGCCGATGGACAGGCCGGATGCCAGCACCTTCTGCTTGAGGGCCGCGATGTCCTTCTCGTCCACCAGCGGATGGTTCACCGCCGGGATCGGGTCCTGCCAGATCAGCGCTTCGGCCGGCACTTCCGGACCGAGATAGCGGGCACGCGGACCCATGTCGCGATGAGTGAGCTTGAACCACGCACGCGCGAAGGCGTCGGCGAACTCCTCCGGATGCTCCATGAAGCGACGCGAGATCTTCTCGTACACCGGATCGAAGCGCAGTGAGAGGTCGGTGGTGAGCATGGTCGGAACCAGCTTCTTCGAGGTGTCGTGCGCATGCGGGATCGTCGCCTCGGCGTTCTTCGCCACCCACTGGTGGGCGCCGGCAGGGCTCTTGGTCAGGTCCCATTCGTGGCCGAACAGGTTCTGGAAGAAGCCCATGCCCCACTGCGTGGGCGTGCTGGTCCAGGTGACTTCCAGGCCGCTGGTGATGGTGTCGGCGCCCTTGCCGGTGCCGAAACTGTTCTGCCAGCCCAGGCTCTGGCTTTCCAGGTCCGCGGCTTCCGGCTCGGGGCCGACGTGGTCCGCGGATGCCGCACCGTGCGTCTTGCCGAAGGTGTGGCCGCCGGCGATCAGCGCGACGGTCTCTTCGTCGTCCATGGCCATGCGGCCGAAGGTGTCGCGGATGTCGTGCGCCGCGAGCAGCGGATCGGGGTTGCCGTCCGGACCTTCCGGGTTGACGTAGATCAGCCCCATCTGCACGGCGGCAAGCGGGTTTTCCAGATGGCGGCCGGGGTCGGTGCGGCTGGCTTCGGCGCCGTGCAGATCCTTGTCCGCGACGAGCACGCCCTGATCGTCGTCCTTGCCGGCGGCACCCTTGCCATAGCGGAGGTCGCCGCCCAGCCAGGTTTTCTCGGTACCCCAATAGACGTCCAGATCCGGTTCCCAGGTGTCCTCGCGGCCACCGGCGAAACCGAAGGTCTTGAAGCCCATGGTCTCCAGCGCGACGTTACCGGTGAGGATGAACAGGTCGGCCCAGGAGATCTTCTGGCCGTACTTCTGCTTGATCGGCCATAGCAGGCGGCGCGCCTTGTCCAGGCTGACGTTATCCGGCCAACTGTTGAGAGGGGCGAAGCGCTGCTGGCCGCGACCGCCGCCACCGCGGCCATCGCCGATGCGGTAGGTGCCGGCGCTGTGCCAGGCCATGCGGATGAAAAGCGGGCCGTAGTGGCCGAAATCGGCGGGCCACCAGTCCTGCGAATCGGTCATGAGCGCGGCGAGGTCTTTCTTCAGCGCGGCGAAATCGAGGCTCTTGAACGCCTCGGCGTAGTCGAAGCCCTGGTCGAGCGGATTGGACTTCTCGGAATGCTGGGTCAGCAGATCCAGCCGCAGTTGCTTGGGCCACCAGTCCCGGTTGGTGGTGCCGCCGCCGGCCGTCTGGTGGAACGGACACTTCGCTTCGTTTGACATGCGCTCTTGCTCCTTGGAGGGGTAGCCCCTACGACTCGTTGCTGGAAGGTCGTCAGTGCGCTCGGCGCCTCGATGGCGGATCCCATGCCAAGCCATTCGCCAAGATCTTTTCCGGGCGGCTTCGCCATGGGATGTCCCTTCCCTATTTAGACGCGCATCGCGGCTAGCCGGCAACACTGATTCGGGTCGAATCTACGCGAGCGGAGTCATCGATGAAATTCGATTGTTACAATGTTGTCGATAGCCTTAGGCTATGAACTAGCCCCCCCCCATCTTCCATGCGCCTGGCCAGTGCTTGCCGTCGGCCATGCGAGTGGCGAAGTCACGCCTCCGGCAAGTCGATCCGATCGATGAACTTGCGCCGCGGGAACAGCTTCTTTCCGGTATCGCGCAACCTGCCGATCAGCGCGGGAATGGAGACCATCGTGGCCGGGACGACTTTATAGACGTTGTGCGTCGCCGCCTCCCATCGTCCGTAGTTCATGTCACCCAGCACCTGCCGGAATTGCTCCATCGTGATCGGCTTGCCCATGATCCCGGCGCGGGCCGCCAGTGGATGGATGATGTCGAACAACAGGTCGTTGCGGATGCTCAGGTGCAGCAGGCAGTCGTCATAGCGGCGCTGCTCGCGTTCCAGCGCCATGATCAGGTCCGACTCGCCCAGCTCCACCAGGAACACCAGTTCTTCGACGCGCTGGCGGATATTGCTGGCGGGCGGATTCGGGAACGAGCGCAGGTTGGAGATACGCTGCGATTCGTCGGCGTTGTGCTTGGAAAGCTCCGTCTTCACCGTCGACAGATAATTGGCCTGCGAGACCAGCACGAGAATCGCCCGGTTGATCGCCCCCGCCCGCAACTCCTCACGCTTCACCGCCTCGACGATGCCCTGGTACTTGAAGGCCAGCACCGCGCCCAGCAGCGTGCCGGCGAAAGGAAACGCCCACGTGGCCAATTGCATGGGCGAAATGGCTTCCACGAAGAAGGCCACCGCGAAGAGCGCCGCCATGAAGACCAGTGCGAGCAGCGTCAGCAGCCAGGCGGCGATACCGTTGTAGGCCCTCATGCGGCCACCTGCCGACCCGGGATGGCATAGCGCATCGTCATGTCCCCTCCGCCTCGGATCGCGGGATTCTGCCGGAGGGAAGGTGAACAGGCCGCGTCCGTGCTGCGCCCAGACTCGAGGGGCCAGGACTCCAGTGGCCAGGAACCGCTCTTTTGGCGCGACATCCTGCTTCACCCTGTAGCGAATAGGCGGATCGCACGCGACCCATGCCGATTCGTGAAACGCGAAACATCGCGCTGCCAATCAGAACGAGCCGCCGTCCCCCACAGCGGCATCGTCGCTGCCACGCAAAAGTGCAAAACGCATGCCGCGAAAATGTACCGGTGCGTTTTTCCCGCACATGGCTAAGCGTCACACATCGCTGGGCCCAACATAAACATTCAGCACCAATGGCGCACCGATCTTAGTCAGGACGGCCATGACCGCAGGGCTCAACCGGGTCTCACTGCAGAAACCATTTTCGAAACAGCCACACCACCAATACCCGTCGAATTCGGCCAGCAAACCTTGCAACACCCCGGACTTCGGTTCCAGGCAGTCCGCGACATAGCGCAATCCATCTTCGATAGAACGCCACACGCGGATTTCTTCCGACGGCAACGGGTCGCCCGAGAAGGCCCATAGCGCCTTGCTAAAAGCGTCATTCGCGCCACGCCGGTCGCCGACATGGCGCACGAGGCTCGGCTGCATGCCGAGAAGCCGAGTGACCTGTGCCGGCACCAGGAGCTCGCCCTCGATCCGGAATTCCACCGTGTATTCACGCATCCTTCGTCTACTTCCCGCTTCCGTCGATACTGTGATGGTCATAGCTGACCACTCGGGTGAGCTGCCACGTTCCGTCCTGGTAGCGCCAGATGTGCAGGAACTTCCCCTCGCCCTGGCAGGCATGGCCGGCGATCTCGCAGAAGCGGTGCGTGCCCGCTTCGATCGCGCCGTAGTCCTTGATGGGATACACCTCCAGGGTGCCGATGAGTTCGCGGCGCACCTTGTGGCAGATGTTTTTGCGGGTGGCATCCACCACGGCGTCGCGCGAACGCATCAGGCCGCCCTTGTCGTGGAAGAACTCGACGTCGGCGGCAAAGTAGTCGCCGAAGGTCTTCAGGTCGCAGCGGTTGTAGGCGTCGAACAGCCGGGTGTCGAGGTCGGACACCGTGCGCACCAGCGCGTCGCCTTCGGGCATGGCGGGGGGCGAGCCGGCCCGGGCAGTGGAAAGCGACAACGACAGGACGATCAGTAGCGGCAACGAGCGAGCAAGGCGGGCATCGAACATGGGCGACTCCTTCATGGCGTTCGGTTCGCGGCGTGCGATATTCCGTTCGACCGCGGGCAGCAGCCTAAACCGTTCGCTGCGTTCCCCGCATGTGCGCCCCCATCAGGCGTCGCGGGCGGCACATCCACCCGCGACTAAAGATCCCTGCGTCAGGCCTGCAGCTCAGCCAGCTGCTTGCACAGGGCGTCGTTCTCCGCGGTCAGTTCGGCCCCCCGTTCGCGCAGGGCCAGCAATTCGCCGCGCTCGTCCGTGGAGAGCGGTTCGGCGGTTGCCTCGGCGGTTCCCGCAGACGCTTCCGGCGACTGCGCCGGCGACTCGACTTCGCTCTCCTTGTTCTCCTTGCGCGGCCGGCGGCGCGATTCGCGTACGCGTTTGGCGGCGTTCTTGAGCTCGTCCTCGCCCGCCTCGGCCGCCGCACGCTGTTCTTCGGCCGGCAGGCTGGCCACGGCCGCCGCCGCATTGATCGACAGCACGCCGGATTTCACGGCAGCCACCACGTCCTCGGTGGCCTGCTTGTGGATCTTCTCGATCAGGCCGACCTGGTTCTGGCTGAGGCGCGCCTCGCGGGCGAGTTCCTCGCGGCTGGGCAGCGATTCCGCCACGGCCGTGCTCGGGGCCGCGGCGGCGGTCTCGGTGGCCGCTTCCTCGGCTACGCCGTCCGGCGGGGATTCCGCGGGCGTATCGGCGATCTCCTCGGCGTCCTGCGGCTGCACGCGGCGCTTGGCCAGGATCTCCCGCTTGCGCAGCGCCAGCACGCCGCGCTGGAACGGCGAGACGCTGCGGCGGCCGAGATGCTGCTCGATCATCCACAGGTGCACGTCCTCCATGGACTGGAAGCGGCTGTGCTGGATGGTCTGGAACGGCAGGTCATGCTTGCGGCAGACGCTGTAGCGGTGATGGCCGTCGACGAGGATGTTGCCCCACAGCACCAGAGCATCGCGGCAGCCCTCCGCGAGGATGCTGCGTTCCAGGGCCTCGTACTCGTCCGGCGTCATCGGATCGATGTAGGCCTTGAGTTCTTCGTTGACGACAATCTCCGTCATCGCTCGCTTCCGGTCAGGCAAAGGGGGCGCATTGTAGAGAGCGCGCGCCGTTCGCGCTGCCTTGACGAAAGCGGGTGTTTTGCTACCTCGCGTTTACCCGGTCGGGTAAACGCGACGGCGACGGCTTCCGGCGGTCGTGTCCACCGCGCTATCTTCACCGGCGGCGTATCGTCACTACCTTCCCTACTCCGGCCTACCCCGGGAGCCAGCCCATGGCCAGCCATCACTCGCATCTTTCCGCGCCCAGCCGCGAGCAGGCGCTGCACGCGCTGTACGAGGCCGCCGAGCTCGAACACTGCCTGATGTGCACCTACCTCTACGCCGCCTTCTCGCTGAAGACCTCGATCGACGAAGGCCTGACGCCGCCGCAGCTGGAGGCGGTGTCGCGCTGGCGGCGCGCCATCCTGCAGGTGGCGACGGAGGAAATGGGCCATCTGGTGGCCGTGTGGAACATCACCGTGGCGCTGGGCGGCGCGCCGCGGATCGGGCGGTTCAACGTCCCATTGGACCCGGGCATTTTGCCGGCCGGCGTGGTGGTGAAGCTGGCGCCGTTCAACATGGCGACGCTGCAGCATTTCATTTTCCTGGAACGCCCCGCCGGTTCCGACGAGCCCGATGGCGAGGGCTTCGCGCCGGAACGGAGCTTCATGCGCGGCGCCGATGGCCCGCGCCTCACGCCGATGGGCGTGGACTACGACACCGTGGGCCAGTTCTACGAAAAGCTCGGAGAAGGTCTGCGGCGGCTGGTGGAGACCTACGGCGAAGCCGGCGCGCTGTGCGGCGATCCGGCCCTGCAGCTCACCGACGCGGATGCCAACCTGCCCGGCGCCAAGCGCGTGATCTGCCTGAAGACGGCGCTGGCTGCGTTCGACGCGATCATCACGCAGGGCGAAGGCGCGCAGGCCAATGTGGACGGCTCGCATTACCAGAAATTCGCCGCCATCCGCGCGGAATACCAGGCGCTGCTTGCTGCCGACCCCACCTTCGCGCCCGCCTTTCCCGCTGCCACCAACCCGGTGATGCGGCGCCCGCCGCGCCCCGAAGGACGCGTGTGGATCGAACACCCCGAGGCGATCGCCACGGTGGACCTGGCCAACAGCGCGTATGGACTGATGCTGCGCCTGCTCGCTCACGCCTACGCGGTGCCTTCGCCGGACCCCGACAAGGCATTGGCGATCGACCTGGCCGTGGGCCTCATGCATGTCGTGACGTCGCTCGCCGAACGCGCCGCGCGCCTGCCCGCGGGACCGTCCAATCCGCCATGCCATGCCGGTGTTTCTTTCATCGCCTTGCGCGATGCCTCCGCGCTGCCGCCGGGTCCGGGCGCGCGCCGCCTCTTCATCGAGCGGCTGCGGCAGCTCGCCGACGCGGCCGCGCGACTGAACGGGTCCGGCGATGTCCGCACGTCAGCTGCGGCTTCGCTGCTTGCACGCCTCGCGCAGAACGCAGCCCAGGGCTTCGACCTGAATCGCACGGCCGGGGTGCCCGGCACGCCCGCATCTGCCGCAGCGCCGCCAGCGCCCGCCGCACCAACGACGGTCGTCGAGGATGGCATCGAGCAGGTCGAGGGCGAAAAACTCACGCTGCGCTTCGATGGCAAGCGCTGCATCCATGCGCGCTTCTGCGTCACCGGCGCGCCGACGGTGTTCCTCGCCAACGTCCAGGGTCCCTGGATCCATCCGGACACCATGGACGTGGAACGCCTGGCCGATATCGCCCACGCCTGCCCTTCCGGCGCGATCCAGTACCGGCGCCGCGACGGACGCCCCGACGAAGCCGCGCCGCCAGTGAATCTTGCCGCCACCCGCGAAGCCGGTCCCTACGCCTTCCGCGGCGAGCTTTACTTGAACGGCGTGCCGGCCGGCTATCGCGCCACGCTGTGCCGCTGCGGCGCCTCGAAGAACAAGCCGTTCTGCGACGGCTCCCATCACGATGCCGGCTTCGCCGCCAGCGGCGAACCGCCCACCGGCAAGGACACTGACATGCCCGCCGTGCGCAACGGCCCGCTGCATGTCGAGCCGCAGCCGAACGGACCGCTGAAAGTGCGCGGCAACCTGGAAATCGTCAGCGGCACCGGCCGCATGGTGGCTCGCGTGGGCAGCGCGTTCCTGTGCCGCTGCGGCGGCAGCAAGAACAAGCCTTTCTGCGACGGGACGCATGCCACGATCGGGTTCGTAGCGGAGTAAGGGGCCGACCAATGCGCGTGAGCGCCTATCTCGAATGGGCGCAACGCACGCGCTGGACGATGCCGGCGTCGTCGAAGTCGAGCGAGAGATCCGGGACTCCGCCCCCAAATGCCAGTGGCGCTGGGCTTCCGATCGTGTAGATCCAGCGGAAGCCTGCCTGCCTGCGCTCGGGAGGTTCGTCCTTGCCGTCCGGCTCGCCCCAGAGCGATCGGATACGAGCCACGTCTTCGCCAACGAACACGTCGGGTTCGGGCGGACAGGAAAAATGCGTGGGCGTTCCCGCCGGAAGCGACCTGACGTATTTCAGCTTGGCGCACACATCGAGCACGGGATCGGCAGCATCCCGTCCGTTATATGGAACGCACTCGCGGGTAGCGCTCGGTGCCGGGCGCCGGGCCAGCTCGTCTCTCTCCGCCTGCGCGAAGAGCCTCTCCAACCGGCTCTTCTGACACGCCTGATCGCAGGCTTTGCCATGTTCATCCTGGCCTTGGGCCTGGGCGGAAGCCTGCGCGGCCAGAAGCGCGAGTAGCGCGAATATCGCCCAGGGTCGGAACAGCACGACGGTCTTTTCGTCGGACGACATGCCCGGCTCCCTTTGCATCCTTGTCCCTCAGGCCGGGCGGGCGTGGACTCCAGCTGCCAGGCCCGCCATGGATGGACGGAAACTAGCCAAGCCGTCGCAAGAAAGCCAGCATCGCGCGGTTGAACTCCTCCGGTCGCTGCAGCAGCGCGAAGTGGCTGGTTTGCGGAAGATCGACCCGTTCCGCGCCTGGAATCGTGCGGACGAGATGTTCGGTATGGCCTTCGGCGACGAACTCGTCGCACTCGCTCGCCACGATCGCCACCGGCACGCGGATCGCTGCCAAGGCAGCGTCGCCATAAGTGGGCTGCGTGCCGGTCATCTGGTCGACGGCGCGCGCGATTTCCTCGAAGCGCTCGGCCTCCGGCGACACGCTGGCATGATCGCGCTTCACTCGATCGAAGACGCGCGGCAGCAGCGGACCGTCCGGATCCAGCGGTTTCAGGCCATCGAGATGCATGACGGTGCCGAAGGCGAATACGCCGGCCACGCGCTCGGGGCGGCTCATCGCCAGCGTGAGCGCAACGATGGAGCCGTCGCTCCAGCCGACCATGGCGGCCTTGCGCAATCCAAGCGCATCCATCACCGCCAGCACTTCGTCGGCCATCAAGGCGTAGCTCAGTGGCCGGTCGCCCAAGGTGCTGCGGCCGCGGCCGCGGTTGTCGATCGCGATCGCGCAGTAGCCGGCATCGACCAGCGCCGGCACCTGATGTCCCCAATCGCCGCTCTGATTGAAGGCGCCGTGCAACAAGATCACCGGCGCGCCTTCGCCATAGGTGCCGCACCAGATCCAGGCGCCCGCGTGTTCGACCCGGATGTCCCTCGCCGCCTGCGGCAGGGGTGGAGCGCCATGCTCGGCGTAGCGGAGCAGCTCGTCGTCGCGGAAGCTCATGCATCGCCTCCAGCGCACCGCATCGCTGCCCTGCAAGAAATAGCCGCGAAACGCCTGCTCAATCCACGTGCACCGGTCGATTGGCGCATCCTCGTCTCCTTCCCCGATACGGCGGCCATGCGCCGCTCGCCAGCATGAGCGCTTCATGCCAGAGCGCATGTGACAAAAGACATGCCCTGGCGCGCATACGGTCCTGACGAAGCGACCGACCGCCTCTGCCTCATCCGGTATCGGACGAACGGTTGCGCCGTTCCCGTCGGGAGGGATTACCGAAGTGGCTGTGCTCGATATATGCGGATTTAGGCGAGTGGCGCGTGGGCTTGCCGGCAGATTCGCGCGGATGGACCGCGCGATGCTCCGGCTCGAGCTGCGCAATCAGCGCTTGCGGATCGCGGTCGTCGCGTGCACCGCAGCGCAAGCACCACACATACGGATCGACGCCATCCGGCCGCTCCACCTTCAATTCGCCCAGGCAGCCCTGGCAACGCGGCTTTTCCATCGAGGACTCTCTTCAGGTCCTGTTGGAACTCATTACATAACGCCACTCGGAAGTGGGCATGAACCGCCACCAACGCCGTCCCTGGCAGGCTCATGCGCCGCAGGCCTTGCGCCACGGACACCGAGGGTTCCACGCGGATGAATGCCGGATGACAAGAGAGTCGTCGTCACGCTGCGACGACACGCCCCTGGTCGTTCGCTTTGCGGATGTGACTGTCAGACAATCGCGTCCTGCGTACTTTCATCGACCAGGAAACATCCATGCGCAAGGAACGCGACGTACCCACATCACGGCTTCGGTTGCCGGCCACCGGCGCCGGGCGATTCCCCCAGACCGCTTGGCTTTTCGCCGCCACCATGGCTCCCGCGCCGTGGTACCTGCAAGTGGTCGCCTACGCGATCATGGCCGTGTTTCTGTTCTTACTGCTGCGGCTGATCTATCGCATGGCCGCGGCTGGCTGGCGCCGGATCACCCATCGTCCGGCGCCGCTGGTGCTGCGCTGGTCGGCCTCGCCGGAAGGTTTCCGGCCGGAGCCTCACCACTGGGCGCTGGCCACGGCCCTGGTCTTCAGTGTGCGCAATGGCGAACCGTGGGACCGCCTGCCGCTGGACGAACCGGTCGACGAAGCGCGCGCAGCTTTGCGCGATGCTTGGGGCATCCATGACCGCGCAACGCTCCAGGCCCAATTGCGCAGCCTGCTCGCCTCAGGCCATCGCGCGCGCCTGCAACCCCTCGCGCGCCGCTTTGGCCCGCTGCCGCTGGAACAGTTCCAGCGCGAGTACGAGAAGGCCCAGCGCCTTCCCGACAGCGAGGACAAGCGCGAACTGCTGTGGCAGATGCGCGCTTCGCGCGAGAACCGCGACGGCATACGCGACGTGGATTTCCTCGCCTGGGATCTGGTGCGCTACGTATGGCTGTGCCGCCATGGCGCGCACTTGGGCTATCTCGACGAGGCCGAGGCGCGCGCGATGCTGCTGGAGCCCGCGCGCTTGATGCAGCGGCAATACCGCGGCTGGCAGGACTGCGCCGAGCAATTCCTTCGTGCGCGCGGCTTCTGGGCGGGCGGCAGTCCTGGCATGGACGCCAGCCAGGAAGCGATCCGCCGCACGATCGCCCTGCTACGCCGCGATAGGCACAGCCCCTGGGCGCTGATCGACTGGAACATGCCGCTGGGCGGCTAAGCCCCGGCATCCGGCTGATCAGGGATAAAGCCGGCCTTCCACGCGGGTGAGGCAGGCGCCGCCGATCCATACCTCTGCGCCTTCGGCGGTGACGTGGATGCGTCCGGCCCGGCCGATCGCCGTGCCCTGCGCGATGACGAAGGACGGCGGCGCCATGCCTTGCTCCAGCAGCCAGAGCGCCAGCCCGGCATTGAAGCTGCCGGTGGCCGGATCTTCCGGCACGGCGTCGCCGCCGATGAAGGCGCGCACCTCGAACGCGGCGGTGCCCTCCGGCCACGGCGCGACCAGGCCGAACGGCACACCATGCAGGCCGGCGAGATCCGGCGCGAGCGCGAGCAAGCGGTCGCGGTCGTCCAGCATCAACGCCAGCCAACCCGCGCCGTTGTCGATCCAGCGCGCATCGCGCACCTCGCTACGCGCCAGCCCACAAGCAGCGACGATCCTCGCCACCAGCGCCTCCTCCACGACACCCGAGCGCAGCAGCGGTGGCGCCGCGAAAGCCAGCCGATCGCGTGACTGTCGCACCCGCACCAGGCCGACGCCGCATTCCTGCACGACATCGCCGCCACGCGGCGAGCCGCCGGCGGTCAGCCATGCGTGGCACGTGCCCAGGGTGGGATGCCCGGCGAACGGCATCTCGCGCAGCGAGGAAAAGATGCGCACGCGGTAGTCCGCCTGCGGATCGCGCGGCGGCAGCAGGAAGCAGGTCTCGCTGAGGTTGGTCCAGCGGGAGAGCGCCTGCATGGCTTCGTCGGACATGCCTTCCGCGTCGTGCACCACGGCGACCGGATTGCCGCCGAAAGGCGCCGTGGAAAAAACGTCGACCTGACTGAACCGCTTCGCCACCATGCTTCCCCGACCGGACTGTCCCGCACTGCCGGACCCGCCCACTGCGGATGCCGAGCGCGCGGGACTGTACCTCAACCGAGCTTGGGGCCCTGATGCTGGCCGGGCTGGATCTGCATCTCCTGCTGCCGGTCCAGCGCGGCGGAGCGCTGCAAGGTGTCCTGCAGCGGCGGCGCCGGCGTGTTGAGATTCACCTGGCCCAGCATGCCGGGGATGCGTCCGGCCACGTAGACCGTGTCGTTCTCCACCAGCACGTTGCGGACCTGGCCGGCTCTGACGCCGCCCTCTCGCGCCGCGAGGGCGATCTGTGCCAGGCGCTCCTCGGAGAGGTCGGCGGGGAGGCGCTGTTTCAGCTCGTCGTACAACGCGGGTGCCACGTCCCGCCCGGTCGGCGTGGCCGCGGCGATCGCCGTCTGGCCGGCGTCCGCGATCACCAGCGGACTCTTGGCGATGTCGCGGTAAGGATCGGCCGGATGGATGTCGTGGCCCCGCTGCGCACGCTCCAGGCGTACCTGCCGCGCGTCGTCGAGTTCCGCGCGCTCCCGCGGGTCGGTCACCTCGCGCAGCGGCGTGCGATAGCCCAGCTCCGCGACGTCGCTCGCGGCATCGTGCAGCCACTGGTTGGTGCGTGGCTGGTACTGGTAGCGATCGGTGCCGCGGTAGATGACGTCCGGATCGACCTGCGGCGAGGCAACCGATGCGCCCGCATAGGCCACGCCCATGTCCTTGAGGTACTCCGCCCGCGGCAGTTGCGCGTCGCCATAGCGCGCGGCCACCGCGTTGAGCGTGTCGAAGCCGCGCCAGGCGCCGAGGTGGCCGTTGTCGAGCATGGAATGCCAGGCATTCTCCATTTCCGCTTCGCCGCCATGGCGGCGCGCGGCCTCCAGCAGGCGGTTGGGCGTCCACGCGTCCGCATCGATGCGGCGACGGGCGAAGGCTTCGGCGTGCGCTTCCTGCACGTCCTTCACCGGCAGATTGAGCGCCAGCTCGGGCGAGCCGGCGTTGGCGTGGGCGGCGCGCCGGGCGAAGTCGATGCGCACCAGGTCCTGCCCGAACTCTTCCCAGCCACGCTCGGAGAGGATGGTGTGATTGCGGCTGTACGCATAGTTCTGCGCGTAGAGGTTGGCGACCGCGCCGGGCATGTTGTCGTTGCGCACGACGCCCAGCGCGAGCAGGCCGTAGCCATCGGCGCCGGGATGCTGGGCCAAGTAGTTCCAATAGCGTTCGCGGTTGCCCTGGCGCGCGTAGTGACCGAGTACTTCCAGGTCCTGGGCGGACAATCCTTCCATAGACGACTCCTTGAATCCTTCAGCGAGAGGGAAGCGCGCGGTGCCACTCCAGGGGCATCGTCGCGTGATGGTGGGTAGGTGGCCTGCCCGGCGCGAGCGCATGGATGGCATGCACCAACGCGCGAACGGCCAACGGGGAGGACGAGCGGCGGGCAGGCATGGGCATGGCCCGGGCCGGGATGCCGGCACGGCGCGAGCGCAGCCTCGCAAGGATGTGCGGATCGGGGCGGCCGCGCGGTGGGAGCGACCGATCGAACAGGCGCGCTTCCGCATGTCCGTCGGCAAGAGGCGGAGCGGCCGGAAAACAGAGGAGAACCGGGCCTCGCAGGCCGTGGCCGAATGCGCTCCGATCGCCTTGCTTCATGCGCCCTCCATGGCTCGCCGGGTGGTCCGCGGTTCCCTCGATGGGAGCTTTCCGCGTCTGCCTGCACGACCGAATCCCGGCCGCGGTGATCGCAAGATCATAGCGGCTGGCCGCCGGACGGGCCAATTGGCGGCATCGCCGCAGTGCGAACCAGGCCCGCATTTCGCGCGATGGCGGCGTGTCTGGGGCGGGCCGGCGCGCTAGAAGACCAGTTGCGCGCGCGTTTCCAGCATGTGGGGATCCACCCGCACGCCGCGGCGGGTACCGGAGGCCCTCACATAGTCGGCCTGGAGCTTCAGGTGCTCGCCCAGGTACCAGTTCAGGCCCAGCGTCCAGTTGCGCTCGCGACCGCCGAGGATGCTGCCGTCGTCCAGGTCGACGCGGCTGTAGCGCAGCGCCAGCTCCAGCGCACCCCACACGTGGCGGGGCCGGATCGGGCGCAGGTCGCGACTGTAGTAACGGCGATCGGCCACGTTGCCGTCGGTGTATACGTGCGCCTCCCCGGTCAGCGTCCAGGTGGCGAACAGGTAGGCGCCATGCCCTTCGAAGCCGGAACGGCCGCCGGTGCGGCTCACCCGCGCCGACAGGTATTCGCCCTGCGCCGAGAACGGCCCGTCGATCCACAAGGCTTCCGCGCCGCGCCGCTCGATCCGGCCGGCATAGGCCAGCGCGCCGGTATCGACCAGGCGCACGGGCGAGAGGCCGTCCTCCGGGCGCGCGCGCAAGCGGGCGGATGGTGGGGTTCCTTCATGCCAGTCGGGAGTCTCGCGCGAAGCGGACACGCCCAGGTGCAGCACGTAGCCTTCACGCTGGAGAGGCACCCACGCAGCGCGCGCCGCCACGGTATGGCCCGGGTTGTTGCCGTCCAGGTCGCGATGCACGAAGTAGTAGCCCAGGTTGAGCAGATACGTGGGCCGCACCCACGTCCAGTCCAGCCCGGTGCGCCGCCCTTCCCAGAACGCCTGGGTCGGCAATGCGGTCTCGATGAAGGTCGTCGCGGCGGACGAGGTCACGCCCTCGAAGCCCACCGGAGTCTTCGTATAGCCGAGGCGGAAGGCGCCCAGGTCCACGCCGAAGGCACCCCGCGCGCGGACACGCACGAACGTGTCCAGCCACTGGCGCGCCTGGAAGTCGTACTGCACGTTGGCGTCGTACACGCCCGGCTTGCGCACGTAGAAGCCGAGGTATTTGCGCCGGTTGGTCGCGGCATCGTCGAACCGGCCGCCGTCATGGGACAACCGGTTGAGGTCGTACTGATAAAGCACGGAGACGCCGAGGTCGGTGCCGTCGCCCGTCACGACATGCGTCGGCCAATCGCCATGCAAGCCGTCCCCTGACGCCTGCACGCCATCGGTACAGGCCAGCGCGAACCACGCCCATCGCCCGCGTTGCGTCCGTCGTCGCATGCCCTCTGCCCTCGCCCTATCGGACACACAGGCTCGGGCAGTAAAAGCGTCGGCGGAAATGATCGGTCGTCATGTGGACATGCCTGTCCGGCGGCCGGGCGTTCCGGCAAAAAAGTGGGCCGGCCACGACGGAAGGGGAGGTCCGCCATGGCCGGCCCGGCGCCGAAAGGGTGTTGCGTCTACAGCTTGAAGTTCAGGCCCACCGCGAAGGTGCGGCCGTTCTTGTACATGCCGATCGGGGCGTACTTCACGTCGTTGTACCAGTAGTAGGTGGAGTCGAGCAGGTTGGTCGCGCTGAACGTCACGCCCATCCACTGATTGACCTGGTACGACGCGGTGAAGTCCAGCTCCTTGTACTGGTCGGCGAACACGTGCGAGTCGAGGCGACCGACCTGGGTGAAGTACGGCGAGCGCCAGCTGTAGTTGAGGCGCGCCGACCACGGGCCCGTCTCGAAGTACGGGATGATGTTGATGGTGTTCTTCGACAGGTACGGCAGGTTCAGGCCGGTGCTGGTGTCGGCGTGGGCGTAGGTGTAGTTGGTCTGCAAGCCGAAGCCGTGGCCCAGGTCCTGCTGGTACAGCAGGGAGATGCCGCGCACCTTGGCGTTGGAGACGTTCACCGGCGAGGTGATGGTGTAGAGGTTGGTCTGGCCGGTGGTCGGGTCGAAGAACGTGCGCTCGTTCGTGGTGTTGACGATGTAGTTGCCGATCTTGCGGTAGAACACCTCGGCTCCGAGCAGGCTGGACGGCGCGAAGTACCACTCGCCGGCCAGGTCGTAGTTGGTGGACGAATACGGCTTAAGGTCCGGGTTGCCCGCGCTGCCGGTGCAATTGCCGCCGCCACCGCCGGTGCAACTGAGCGATACCGAACCGGCGAGATCCGCATAGCGCGGACGTGCGATGACCTTGGCCACGCCGAAGCGCGCCACCTTGGTGTCGTCGATGTCGTAGGCGATGTTGAAGCTCGGCAGCGGCTTGTAATAGCGCGTCTTGCCCTGCGCCAGGTAATAGCTGCCGCCGTTGCTCGACTGGTAGTACGTCGACTTGTCCGTGGTATCGACGTAGCGCACGCCGAAGTTGCCGCGGAAGCCGCCGGCGTTGTAGTTGAACTGCGTGTACAGGTCGCGCGTCATTTCGCGGACGTTGAAGATCGACGGGTAGTTGATGTTGTACGGACCCTGCGGCTGGCCGTTGAGGTAGGACTTCACCGCGCCGAGGTTGGCGGTCGGCCAGTCGACCAGGTCGCCGCTGGCGTGCAGTCCGTCATACAGGCTGCCCGGCGTGGAGCCCGGCTCGAAGTCCGTGAGCGTGATGCCGTCGGTGGTATTGATGCGGTTGCCGCGCGAGAACTGCGAGTTGGTGTGGTTGATGTACTTGAAGCCCATCTGCACCTGGTAGATCGGGCCCCACTCCAGGTCACGGCTGGCGTCGAACTGGGCGTAGCGCTCGCGGTCCTTGGTGGTTTCGTAATAGATGCCACCGGCCTGGTATTTGCCGCTGATGCTCGAATCGCCCGGAGGCGAACCGGCCGGCGCGGCCGGCAGTCCCCAGTTGGAGGCCGAGCCGTTGTCGTAGTTCACCGCCGTGTTGCGGCCGTCGTAGCTGAAGTTGTAGCCGCCCGAGTTCAGCAGGTACTTCATCAGGTACTCGGGGTCCTTGCCGCCGCGCGCGGAGGTGTAGCCGAGCTGGCTGGTCAGGATCCACTTGTCGCCGTTGTAGTCGTGGCGCAGGTTGAGGCTCTTGGTGGTGACCTTCGACTCGCGATAGTTGGCGTCGAGCTCGGCGTACGGCTGGCCGTTGGCGGTGCTGCCGGACACCGTGCCGCTGGTGATGTAGCCGTTGTTGACGGTGACGTCGGTGATCTTGTTCAGATCGCCGCAGCCCGGGCAGACATAGCGCGACTCGCTGAAGTTGTTGTACGAGCCGCGGACATAGATGCCGGTCAGGTTGAACTCGTTCTTGTCGTCCGCGCGCCATTGCAGCGCGGACTGGATGCCGTCGCGCTTGCGCACCTGCTGGAAGTAGGAGCTGTTGATGCCCACCGGATACTTGGCCGTGGCCAGGTCGCCGCTGCCGTGCACGGTCGCCGTCGACGGAATGCTGTTGCCGGGCGTGGAGTAGCCGAAGAACTCGATGCCCGCGCGCGACAGGTTTTCCTTGTCGTGGGTCACCGCGGTCAGGAAGCCGAAGGTGCTGTCGGCGTTCTTCCAGCTCCACAGCACCGAGCCGCGCGGATTGCCTTCTTCCGAACGGTCGTTGTAGCTGTAGCCGAGCGAGCCGCGCAGCGTGTTGGCCGGCAGGTCCAGCGGCTTGCGCGTATTGACGATCACCGTGCCGCCGATGCTGCCTTCGTCGATGTGCGCCTCGGGCGACTTGTACACCTGCATGTTGCCGATGATTTCCGGCGACAGCAGCGTGTAGTTGAAGGTGCGGCCGCTGGTGTCGGTCGGGTTGCCGCCCCAGTCGCCGGAGGCGATGGTCTGGCCGTTGATCAGCACGCGGTTGAGGGCCGGGTCGGTGCCGTTGATGCTGACCTTCTCGCCTTCGCCGAACTGGCGGTCCACCGAAATGCCTGGCAGATGGGAGAGCGATTCGGCGGCGTTGGTGTCGGGGAACTTGCCGATGTCCTCGGCATTGATCGCATCGACGATCGCATTGGCGTTGCGCTTGATCTCGATCGCCTTGGCCAGGCTCTCGCGGTAACCGGTGACGGTGACCTGCTGGAGATTCTGCGCCTGTTTTTCCTGCGCGCGCTGCTGCGGAGTCTTGCTTTTGGCGTTGGCGTTGTCCTGGGCGGCAGCGCCGTTCTGCGCGGGCGCGGCATCCTGGGCTTGCGCGGCGACGGCCAGGCCGAGGCCGCACAGGATGCTCGCGCACAAGAGTTTCTTGCCGTTCTTCATGATCTGGTCCCACCCCTTTCGTTGATTGGTCGAGGGCCGCCCTCCCAGGAGACCCCCGCACGACGAGCTGCTGTCACGTGCCGCTCCGCGGCGCGACGCCCTTAGCCGGGCGCCTCTTTCGCGGTGCGTGTATGCAAATGCCAACTGGCGGCACCGACGACGCCGAGCTGGCCGTGGTCCACCACGCGGATGGGGACCTTGTGCAGGAACGGGCGCATCACGCCCTTGTCGAGGAAGCGCTCGACCAGCGGGCCGCAGCGCAGCAGGTCGACGATGCGCGAGAGAAAACCGCCGGCGAGATAGACGCCGCCGGTGGTGCCGTAGAGCATCGCCAGATCGCCCGCGAACGAACCCATCCAGCCGCCGAACAGCTGCAGCGCTTCGTAGGCGACCTCGTCGCCCGCCTGGGCGGCGTCCACCACGTCGGCCGGTTCCGCGCAGGCGGGATAGCGGTCATAGACAGCGCACAGCGCCGCATACAGGCGATGCAGGCCGGGGCCGGAAAGCACCGCTTCGTAAGGCGTGTGGCTGTCCGGCGGCGCGATGCGATCGAGGATCTCGCGCTCCAGCCCACCGCGCGCGGCCAGCTGGATCTGCCCGGCTTCGGTGGCCAGTACGCGCGGAGGGTCGCCGGGGACCCACACGGCCGCGCCCAGGCCCGTGCCCGGCCCGATCACGGCCACCGGGCCCGCATCGGCATCCGGAACGAAGGCCGCCTTGAGCGATACTGAGCTGCTGTCGTCGACGTGCGCGATGGCGTGCGCCAGCGCTTCGAAATCGTTGAGGAAGCGCACGCGCTCCAGGCCCAGATCGCGCGCCAGCGTAGCCGGCACCAGCGGCCACGCCAGGTTGCGGTTCACTACCACGCCGGCGTGCAGATAGCCGGCGCTGGCCAGCACCAGCTCGCGCGGGCGCGCGTCGAGCTCGGCGCAGAAGTCGCGGACGATGCCGTCCAGGTGCGGATGATCCGCGCAGCGGTAGATCCGATAGGCCAGTACCCGCGGCGCGCCGTCGGACTGCGCTGCGATCAGGCCAAGGCGCGCGTGCGTACCGCCGATGTCGGCGGCAAGGAACGGCACCGGGCCGGCGGCCGCCGCCGCGGTCGTGGCGATGGGCGACACCGGGCGCACAGGCGCCAGCCGGGGGGCTTCGTCCGCCTCGGTCATCCGCACGCTCGCACTCACTGGGTAGGTCATGGCGCCACCTCCGACCGCCTCCCCGGCGATCATGTTTACTGGCGAAATGGAATTTCACCTGTAATTTGAATCGTGGCAAGTGGCGTTGCAACAAGGGTTTGCAAAAACCCCGATTCGCAAAAAAGGGGAAGAAAACGAAAGGAAAAGGAACGCCTGGAGGGCCGAATCCATGCCCTATCCTTGGCCTGCCCCTCCCCCAAGGACCCGCCATGACCGCCACCGACCGACTGGCCGAAGGACTCGCCGCCATCGCGCGGGACCGTCACGACGACGCCCGCCTCGCCCTGCGCGACGCTGCCGGCGGCGACGCGCTGCCAGCCAGCGCCTTGCTGAGCCGCGCCATGCTGACTTGCCTGGAAAACGACGACGCGAACGCGGTCTACGATCGCCCCGCGGCGTTCGAGGCCTTCATCCGTGGCGGCGGCAACGTGCCGCTGTACGACGCGACCAGCGCCGCGCTGGCGCAGCTGTACGGCACCTGCGAAGTGAACTCGCTGCTCGACATCGGCTGCGGCGATGGCATGGCGCTGATTCCGGCGCTCGCTCGCACGCAGCACTTGCCGCCTTGCCTCGACGTCGTCGAACCGTCCGAGGCGCTGCTGGCCAGCGCGATGGAACATCTCCGCTCCGAACGCCGTTTCCGGCTCGACCAGCTGCATGCCTGGAGCCAGACCGCACAGGCATTCGCCGCGGCCTTGCAGCCGGATCAGCGCTGGGACTTGGCGCAATCCACCTTCGCGGTGCAATCGTTGCCGCCGGCCGAACGCCGCGCGACATGGCAACGCCTGCGCCCTCATGTACGCCGGCTCGCGCTGGTCGAATTCGATGTGCCGGCACTGGAGCCGGGCAGCGACGCGCACTACGCCTCGCTGGCGCAGCGCTACCGGCTCGCGTTGGAAGGCTACGGTGACGATGCGGAACTCATCGCCGGCGGCTTCCTCGCCCCGATGCTGCTCGGCCAGCTCCGACCCGACGCACGCCCCACCAATTGGGAGCAGCCGATCGCGCAATGGGTGGAAGAACTGCGCGAAAGCGGATACGCGCTCGAATTCCAGCGGAAGCTATACGACTACAGCTGGTCGCCGGCAGTGTTGATGGTCTGTGCGTAGATCGACCACGCGTGCGCGACGCACACGCTGACGAACCGCTCCACGTCCTCTCCGCCACGGTGCCCCGGAGTTACGGGCATGGACCTCCATGCCCGTGGCGTCGCGCGATCCGGCCATGTGCGAAGACATTCGCCACAGGCACCCACGAAACCTAAGGCGTCTCGCTGACAGCCTTCCTCACCGCGCCCACGAACACGGGGTCCAGCTTGCCGATCACATCCGTTCGCGCCGCCACCCGCCCTTCTCCATCCAGCAGCACCAGTTCGCTGCTGTGATTGAAATCGCCATCCGGCAACTGCCGGTATTGCAGCCCCAGCACCGCGGCGATGCGCCGCGTATCGGCGGGCGCGGCATACGCCAGCGTCCAATGTTTCGCATCGAGCTTGCGCGCCTGCGCGAAGCGCTTCAGTGCCGCCGCGTCGTCGCGCGCCGGATCGAAGCTCACCACCAGCACGTCGAGTCTTCCGCGCGCCGGCTCGTCCACCGCTTGCCGCGTCGCGTGCAAGCTGTCGACGATCATCGGGCACACCATCGTGCACGAGGTGTAGAACATGCTCACCAGCATCGGCCGGCCGCGATGCGCCGCCAGCGGCGCCGCGACGCCGTCCTGCGAGGTGAGGCGAACGTCGAGCTGGTAGATCGAATCGGCCGGCAATGGCATGGCGGCGCCGGCCTGGCCGGCCGCGAAGACGAGCGCCACGCAGCAGGCGCGAACAAAGGTATTCATGGTCTTGCTCCTTGCAGACGGCCGCCGCCGTCCATGGGACGGGCGCAGCGGAAGCCGAGGTTATGGGTGGTGTCCGACGCTTTCAGCGCGGACAGCATCGCCACGCGCATCAGCGTGGCGTAGTTCTCGCGCTCTTGCAGGCCGATCGCGCCGGCGCCGCAGAAGCGCAACAGGTCGCGCGCGCCTTGTTCGCGCGTATCGCCGCCGACCATCAGCGCGTTGAAGTCTTCGACCCACTCCCACACCAGCCCATTGAGGTCACGCACGCCGTGCACGTCGGCCGCACCGCCCACCGCGGGCAGCGGCGCGCTGGAAGGACGCGCGTACCAGCTCAGCACCGCCTCGCGCCATGCCGCATCGGCGCGCGCGTCCGCACGGGTGGCATCGGCGGCAGCCGCGTACTCCCACTCGTACCAGGTCGGCAGGCGCGCGCCCTCGCTCTCGCAATAGGCTTCGGCCGCGAACCAGCTCACCCGCGTCACCGGCTGGGCCGGCAGGGCCGCGGGTCCGAGCCGGTCCGGCGCGACCCAGTGCGAGAGATAGCGATCGTCCGCGAATACCGCCGGTACGCGGTCGCGCCGCCACTGCGGGTGGCCGCGGACGAAGGCCAGGAACTCCGCGTTGGTCACGGGTTCCCGGCGCAGCTGGAACGGCGCGATGCGCGCAGGCGCTGCCTTGCCGTCGGCCGGCAGCACGCTGGCGAAGGCGGCCTGCCCAGGCAGCGGAACGTAGTCCGCCGCCGGAAGCATGGCCGGCATCGCCAGCAGCAGCGCGAGCGCGGCGAGCCGCATTTCAGTGTCCCGCGGCCGGCGCCGGCGCGGGTTCGACGCGCACCTTCGCCACCTCGTCCTTACTCACCTGGCCGCCCGGATTGCCCCAGCTGTTGAGCACGTAGGTGAGGATGTTGGCCACCTCGTCGTCCGTGAGCTGGGTCATCGGCGGCATCACCGAGTCGTAGTCCTTGCCGTTGACGGTGACCTTGCCGTGCAGCCCGTGTAGCGGAATGCCGATCAGGTGATCCTTGTCCTGCTTGGCGAGGAAATCCGACTTCGCCAACGGCGGGAATACGCCGGGCAGGCCTTCGCCATTCGCCTGGTGGCATACCGAGCAGGTCCCGGTGAACAGCTGCTTGCCGGCAGCGACTTGGTCGGCCTTGCTGAGCGAACCGGCGGCCGCGGCCTTGGCAGCCGTGCTCACCGCCTTGAGGTTCGGTTCGGCACGCTCGCCCAGCATCACCGAGTCCACTTCCTTGCCGGAATAGATCGCCTTGTTCTCCGGCCCCTCCACCTTGAGGATGCCCATCGCGCCCTTGTTGAACGCGCGGAAGATCGAGTGGTCGACCAGCACGTAGCTGCCGGGCACGTCGAGGTGGAACTCCGCCATCATCGCGCCGCCGGCCGGGATCAGCGTGGTCTGCACGTTTTCCTGCGCGTGCTTGCCGCCTTCGTAGTAGACCTTGTCGAAGATCTCGCCGATCACGTGGAAGCTCGACACCAGGTTCGGCCCGCCGTTGCCCACGTACAGGCGCACGTTGTCGCCGACCTTGGCGGTCAGCGCGTTGTCGCCGGTGATCGAGCCCTCGCGGCCGTTGAACAGCACGTAGGTCGGCTGCTCCGCGATAGCCTTCTCCATGTCGAACGGCTGATGGCCTTTCTCGCGGTACTTGCCCGTGGTGTAGAAATCGCCCTGCATCACGTAGTACTCGTGGTCCACCTTGGGTAGGCCTTCCGGCGGTTCCACCAGGATCAAGCCATACATGCCGTTGGCGATGTGCATGCCCACCGGCGCGGTCGCGCAGTGATAGACGAACAGTCCCGAATTGAGCGCCTTGAAGGTGAACTGGCTCTCGTGGCCCGGCGCGGTGAAGCTCGATGCGGCGCCGCCGCCGGGGCCGGTCACGCCGTGCAGATCGATGTTGTGCGGCATCTTGCTGTCCGGCGCGTTCTTCAGATGGAACTCCACCGTGTCGCCCTGGCGCACGCGGATGAAGCTGCCGGGCACGGTGCCGCCGAAGGTCCAGTAGGTATAGGTCACGCCCTCGGAGATCGGCATCTCCTTCTCGATCACTTCCAGCTCGACGATGACCTTGGCCGGATAGTCGCGATGGATCGGTGGCGGCACGTGCGGCGGACTGGTCAGCACGGCCTTGATCGGTTGGCCTTGCGGCGGCCCGAAATCGCCATGGATGGCCGCCTGTTCGGCCGGCGTGAGGCCGGCGGCCTGAGCGGTGCCGGCATCATGGCCGCCGGTGCAGGCGGTCAGTGCGGCGGCGGCCGCGATGGCCAGAGCGGTGAGAGCTGGACGGAGCATGCGGATTCCCCTTTCGACCCGTGTGTCGAAACCAGCCTAGGGATGCGCCCTGCTCCGCTCATTGACTTAAGTCAGCGGGGCGCGATTTCTTCCGACGCGATGCGCCCGCGCATCCAGCCGAAATACAGCAGCGGGATGACCAGCAAGGTAAGCACCGTCGACACCAGGATGCCGAAGATCAGCGACACCGCCAGCCCCTGGAAAATGGGATCGTCGACGATGAAGAAACCGCCCACCATCGCCGCGATCCCGGTGAGCACGATGGGTTTGGCGCGGACGGCGGCGGCTTCGATCACCGCCTCGCCGAGCGGCCGCCCCTGCGCCAAGGCATGGTTGACGAAATCGATCAGCAGGATGGAATTGCGCACGATGATGCCGGCCAGCGCGATCATGCCGATCATCGAGGTCGCGGTGAACTGCGCGCCGAGCAGCGCATGCCCCGGCATCACGCCGATCACTGTCAGCGGAATGGGCGCCATGATGATCAGCGGCACCACGTAGCTGCGGAACTGGCCCACCACCAGGAGATAGATCAGCAGCAGCCCGACCGAGTAGGCCAGCCCCATGTCGCGGAAGGTCTCGTAGGTGATCTGCCATTCGCCGTCCCACTTCAGCGCGATGGCGCGGGTGTCCTGCGGCTGGGCGATGAAATGCTGCGCCACCGGCTGCCCCCCGAGGTGTTCGCGATCCAGCTGCGATACCAACGCGAACATGCCGTACAGCGGGCTGTCCTCGCGCCCGGCGTCGTCGCCGATCACGTAGGCGTAGGGCAACAGGTCCTTGTGGTAGATCGCCTGCTCCCAGCCGTCGCGATGCACGCGCGCCACTTCCGACAGCGGCACCAGCGCCCCGCTTTGTGCGCGCACGCGCAGGGACAGCCACCGCTCCGGCGAGGCCTGGTCGCCGACCGGCAGGCGCAGGCGCACGGGCACGGCATACTTCGCGTGGCCATCCATCACATAGGTGGCGTCGTAGCCGGACACCGCGGCACGCAGTGCCTGCACGACATCGGCCTGCCGCAGCCCCAGCTTCGCGGCGCGCGCGCGGTCGACCTCGACCACCTCGCGCGGCGCGTCCGCCTCCACGCTGGTGTCGATATCGACCAGCTCCGGCCGGCCGCGGAACATCGCTTCCAGCTGGCGCGCCGCTCGGCGCACGCCCGCATAGTCGGGCCCGTACACCTCGGCCACGATCGGCGCCAGCACCGGCGGACCGGGCGGCACCTCCACCACTTTTACGGAGGCGCCGTAGCGCGCGCCGATCGCCGCCAGCCGCGGGCGGATCGCCAGCGCGATCGCATGGCTCTGGCGGCTGCGGTCCTGCTTGTCGACCAGGCCCACCTGCAGGTCGCCCATGATCGGGCCGCTGCGCAGGTAGTACTGGCGCACCAGGCCGTTGAAGGTCATGGGCGATGCGGTGCCGGCGTAGCCCTGCCAGTTCTTCACTTCCGGCAGTGTGGCTACCGCCGCGGCCAGCTCGCGCAGCACGCGGTCGGTGCGTTCCAGCGTGCTGCCTTCGGGCATGTCCACCACCACCTGGAACTCCGACTTGTTGTCGAACGGCAGCATCTTCAGCACCACGGCCTTGACCACCACCAGCCCCGCCGCGGCGAGCACCAGCAAGGCGGTGGCGCCGAACAGCAAGCGCCGGCGGCGCGTCGCGCGCACGCCTTCGACGAAGGGCCTCATCACCCGGCGAAACAGGCGATGGAGGCGGCTGTCGCTGGCTTCCGCATGCACGGGCGCGTGCCGCAGCAGGCGCATGGCCAGCCATGGCGATACCACCAGCGCCACCGCCAGCGACAGCAGCATGCCGGCGGAGGCATTGATCGGGATCGGCCGCATATACGGCCCCATCAGGCCGGACACGAAGGCCATCGGCAGCAGCGCGGCGATCACGGTGAAAGTGGCGAGGATGGTCGGGCCGCCCACTTCGCTGACGGCTTCCGGAATCGCCTGCGCGAGGCTATGCCCGCCCATCGCCATGTGACGATGGATGTTCTCCACCACCACGATCGCGTCGTCTACCAGAATGCCGATGGAGAAGATCAACGCGAACAGCGATACGCGATTGATGGTGAATCCCATCGCCCACGATGCGAACAAGGTGAGCATCAGGGTGAGCACCACCGCCGTGCCCACCACGGCCGCCTCGCGCCAGCCCAGCGCCAGCCACACCAGCAGCACCACCGAGCCGGTGGCGAAGATCAGCTTGTGGATCAGCTTGTCCGCCTTGTCGGTCGCCGTCTGGCCGTAGTCGCGGGTCACCTCGACGTGCACACCGGCGGGAATCACCACGTTGCGCAACGTTTCCAGCCGCCGTTCGATCGCTCGCGTGATATCGGCGGCATTGGTGCCGGGCTGCTTGGCGATGGCGAGAGTGACGGCCGGCGCGCTGCCCGCGGCGGGGCCGGGCTTGCCGACCGGCGCGCCGTACCACGCATAGCTCGACGGCACGTCGGCGCCTTGGCGCACGCGCGCGACGTCGGACAGGAACACCGGTTGCCCCTTGCGCAGGCCGATCACCAGGTTCGCCACGTCGCCGGCACTGCCCAGCCAAGTGCCGGCGGTCACCGGCACGTCCGCGTCGTCCGCGACGCGATCGCCCGCCTGCACCACGACGTTCGCCGCCTTCAATGCCCCGGACAGATCCGCTACCGCGATGCCGTACGCCGCCATGCGCGCGGCGTCCAGTTCCACCACCACCGCACGCTGCGGCGCGCCGATCGTGTATACGTCGCGCGTGCCGGATACGTGCTTGAGTTCCGTCTCCAGCGTGTGCGCCACCTCGGCCAGCTGCGTGGGATTCGCGCCGGGCGCATTGCTCCACAGGGTCAGCGCCATCACCGGCACGTCGTCGATGCCGCGCGGGCGGATCAGCGGCTGGCCCACGCCCAGGCCCGGCGGCACGAAGTCCTGGTTCTCGTAGATCTGGTTGTACAGGCGCACGATCGCGGTCTGGCGCGGCACGCCGACCTGGAATTCCACGGTGAGGATGGCCACGCCGGGACGGCTAACCGAGTACACGTGCTTGACGCCTTCGATCTCCGCCAGCTTCTGCTCCAGCGGAAACGCCACCAGGTTCTCCACGTCCTGCACGCCCGCCCCGGGAAAAGGCACCGTGACATTGGCCATGGTGACGTCGATCTGCGGCTCTTCCTCGCGCGGCGTGATCAACAGCGCGCCCAGCCCCAGCAGCAGCGCCGCGAGCGCCAGGATGGGCGTGAGCGGCGAGGCCTGGAAGGCCTTGGCGATGCGGCCGGAGAAACCCAGTCGCGGCTCGCTCATGGCCGCCGCACCTGCCGTTAGCGCATCAGCCAGCGCAGCGCCGCCGTGGGGTCGGCCGCGATGCGCTCGCCGTCGTCCAGCCCACTCAGCACTTCGACGCGGCCGTCCTCGGGCTCGCCCACGCGCAGCTGCCGCAGGGAGACGCCATCGGCGCCGAGCACGTAGACGCCGCGCAGTTCGCCGCGCTCGACCAGGGCCGACACGGGCACCATCAGGCGGCGCGCTTCGCCGGCGGCGAAGGCGATCTTCACCGTCATGCCCGGATAGAGGCCCGTGTCCTTGCCCGGAAACTCCACGCGTACGCTGAAGCTGTGCGTATCCGGATCGGCGTACGGAAACACGCTGACCTTGTCCGCCGCGATGCGCCGCGCGCCATGGTCGGCCAGCACGGCCGCGCGGCCATAGCGGCGGATCGCGGCGGCCGCGCCCTGCGGCACCTGCACGTTCACGCGCAGCTTTTCCAGCGACTGGATCGCGATCAGCGGCTGCGGCGCGGGCGGGCCAGCCTGCACCGATTCGCCCACCTGCACGTAGCGGCGCGTGACGATGGCGGCATAGGGCGCGCGCACCACCGTGTAATCGACTTGCTGGCCGACCTGCCGCCACTGTGCCTCAGCCGCGGCCATCGCCGCCTGCGCGGCGTCGCGCTGCGCCAAGGCCTGGTCGAGTTCCGCCTTGGCGATCAGCCCGCGCGCGAAAATCGCCGCGATGCGGCGGTAGTTCGCTTCCGCGTTGACATAGGCGGCCTTGGCCGAAGCGATCTGCGCCTGCGCCGCACGCGTGGCGGAACTCTGCTCCACGTCGGTGAAACGCACCAGCACGGCGCCGGCGGGCACCACGTCGCCGACGTCGTAAGGCAGCTCCAGCACGCGCGCGTTGGTCTGCGCCGATAGCGTGGCCGCGTTCACCGCCTCGACCACGCCATCCCATATCTGCTCGCCGGGCACGGTTTCGCGATGCACCGTGACGGCGGCCAGTTCGGCGGGAGGATCCACCGCGCGGACAGTCGTCGCCGCCCCGGCCACGCCGGTCAGCGCGGCCAGCAGCATCCAGCGCGCGATTCTCATGGCGCGCTCAGGACGGAAACGCGCTGCCCGGCTTCACGCCCAGGCGCGCCAGCAGCTTCGCCAGCGGGCAGAAGCCGGTGAACGAGGCTTGCAGCAGGTTCGCGCCGACCAGCAGCGCGAGCAGCATCCACCAGGGCGAGAACAGATAGCTGAACAGGACGCTGAGCAGCACCATGCTGCCGGCGAAAGCGAGGACGATGCGATCGATGTTCATGGCTTGCCCCTCAGGCCGCATGGCCTTGTTCGTCCGATTGCAGATGCCCGATGCCGAGCGCCTTCAACACGTATTTCTCGTAGATCGGTTCCGTGGTGCCGACGCGCACCTTGTGCAGGTAGTAGCGCTCGAACGCGACCTTGGCCAGGTGCACCCACTTGCCCGTGCGCGCCCAGGTGACATTGCGCGGCGGGATCTGCGGCAGAGCGACGAAGGCCGCGCCGGTCTCGCCCATGTCGGCCAGGCAGACGGCATTCCAGGTGGCCTTGGCGGCGGGCGATTTGCCCGCCAGCTCGGCGCGCAGGTTCTGCGCCACGGCGCGCACCATCGACTCGATCATGAAGCCGGTCTTGGGCGCGCCGGTCGGCACCGGCGTCGCTTCCACCGGCGGGATCGCCACGCACACGCCGGCCGCGTAGATGTTGGGCCAGGTCGGATTGCGCTGGTGTTTGTCGATCAGCACGAAACCGCGCGGATTGACCAGCCCTTCGATGCCGCGCACCGCTGCCACGCCGGTGAAAGCGGGAATGAACATGGCGTACACGCAGGGCAGCTCGTGCGCATGGACCGGCGTGCCTTCGGCATTCAGCTCGTCCACCTTGACCTTATCGGCGGCGACTTCGGCCACGCGCGCGT
>JABLTH010063461.1_pt1 | contig 47921 bp, 46 predicted proteins | sample 7875711 | NCBI WGS metagenome assembly JABLTH01 (sample SAMN14941262, study PRJNA633318) | bioreactor metagenome | isolation source: bioreactor | place: China | collected 2019-03-05 | reverse complement strand
TCAGCGTGGTCTTGCCGTGGTCCACGTGTCCAATCGTGCCCACGTTCACGTGCGGCTTGGTTCGTGTGAATTTCTCTTTTGCCATTTTCAGACTCCGAAAAGTAACTAATGCACCAATCAACTGCTGCTTCGCGCCACCCCCGCAACAAACCTGGAGCGACACACCCAAAAACTGGTGCCCATTGCGGGAATCGGACCCGCGACCTCTCCCTTACCAAGGGAGTGCTCTACCACTGAGCCAAATGGGCGAAAACCTGTCGTCATGCACGTAAACCGTTGTGGAGCGGGAGACGGGAATCGAACCCGCGTCATTAGCTTGGAAGGCTAGGGTTCTACCATTGAACTACTCCCGCATCAGATTTGCACTCAAGCCCGATGCCGGCATCCAAAAAACCATCTGAATGAACGCTCTACTACCCGGTTTTCGTTGGTGGAGAGGGCTGGATTCGAACCAGCGTACTCGTAAGAGGGCAGATTTACAGTCTGCTGCCATTAACCACTCGGCCACCTCTCCTTCGACGAACCCGGAATTATGCCACGGAAATGTGACACCAACCCAAAGCCGCGATCAAATTTCCCGTTGCACCGATTACCACGTGATGGCCTGGCGTCCAAAATCCTCCAACATGCCGTTGACCTGACCAAAGTGCCCGCATCCCAGAAACGGCACCGGACCCCGGGTCGCAGACAATGGCGACGGATGGTTTGCGCACAACACCCGGCCGTCCGCCAAGGCATGGGCCAGCAGATCCTGCTTTTTCTGCGCCTGCGCGCCCCACAGCAAGAACACCACGTCGCGATGCACCCGATCCACCAAGCCTACCAGCTGATCAGTAAGTGCTTCCCAACCTTGTCCCGCATGCGCTCCAGCGCGATCTTCCTCCACGGTCAGGCAACTGTTTAGGAGCAGAACCCCCTGGCGTGCCCAGCGAACCAGGGACCCGTCGGGTGGAGGCAACACCCCCAGATCGCGCTGCAACTCCTTGAAGATGTTGCGCAGGGAGGGGGGTATGCGGTAGCCGGGCGGCACGGAAAACGCCAAACCCTGCGCCTGTCCGGGGCCGTGGTAAGGATCTTGCCCCAGGATGACCACCTTGACTTCGGACAACGGCGTCAATTCCAAGGCCCACAGTGGGCGCACCGGATAGATGGCGGCACCCGCGGCAATCCGGCCCCGGACAAAGTTTGCGAGAACCTGCCCCGACGGGCTTAGAAAGAAGCCCCGCACCACAGGCCCCCACCCCGCATCCACCGGCCATTCGTCCGGCGCCCACCGTAGCAGGGAGCGAGCCTCAGACACTGAACAACTCGGCCAGGGCTTGCCCCGGATCGGCCGCACGCATGAATGCCTCACCAACCAAGAAGGCATGTACGCCCGCGTCACGCATGTGCTGCACATCGTCGCGGCGCAGAATGCCGCTTTCCGTGACCAGCAACCGGTCAGTTGGCACATCAGGCAACATGCCCAGGGTGGTTTCCAGCGTGACCTCGAACGTGCGCAGGTTGCGATTGTTGATGCCGATCAGCGGAGTTTTGAGGCGCAAGGCGCGCTGCAGTTCATCACGGTCATGCACCTCCACCAGCACCGCCATATCCAGCGCATGAGCCTGCGCCTCAAAGTCGGCCATCTCAGCGTCGCTCAGACAGGCCGCGATCAATAGCACGGCATCCGCTCCCATGGCGCGAGATTCATAGATCTGATAGGCATCCACGATGAAATCCTTGCGCAACACGGGGAGATCACAGGATGCTCGTGCCTGCTTGAGGTAGTCCACGCAGCCCTGGAAAAACCGCTGGTCGGTCAGCACCGACAAGCAGGCTGCACCGTGTTCGGCGTAGCTCTGCGCGATATCCGCCGGGACGAAATCCGCGCGCAACACACCCTTGGACGGACTGGCCTTCTTGATTTCCGCAATCACGGCGGACAACCCGCCCTCCACCTTGGCCCTTAGGGCTCCAACAAAGTCACGTGTGAGCACACGCGACAGCGCGTCAGCACGCACCAGCGGGAGCGGCTTGCGCTCTTGCGCCGCGGCAACTTCGCCGCGCTTGACAGCGACGATTTTTTTCAGGATATCGGACATGACTCTGCACGGAAAAACAAACGCTTAAGGTACCGATGGTAAGCCCAGTGGTACGCTCGCCCCCGCCCGACTGCCTCTTTGCCGGTTCGGCCGCCGTCCTGAACGGCCCTCTCGTCTTCACAATGTCCTGTCCATGGCACTCATTACCCTGCTCAACGCGCAGTTGGCCTTCGGCCACGTGGCGCTGCTCGACCATACCGACTTTGCACTGGAGAGCGCAGAGCGGGTCGGCCTGATTGGGCGCAATGGCGCAGGCAAGTCGTCCCTGCTCAGGATTCTGGGTGGACTGGAAAGACCCGACGACGGCGTACTGCAGACCCAACAGAACCTGCGCATCGCCTACGTGGCGCAGGAGCCCGACCTGGACCCGGACGCCACCGTCTTTGCGGCGGCCAGCGCAGGATTGGCCCGCGCCATTGCCGCGCGCGAACAGTATTTCGCCGCGGCCCAGGACACGGACCTGGATGCCCTGCAGTCCGAAATCGAACACCTGGACGCCTGGAACTGGGAACAAAGGGTCGAAGAGACGTTGGCGCGGCTGCATCTCGACAAAGACGCCATCATCAGAACGCTCTCCGGGGGCACACGCAAGCGCGTGGCGCTGGCGCAAGCACTGGTAGCCAAGCCCGACGTGTTGCTGCTGGATGAACCCACAAACCACCTGGATCTGGATTCGATCGAGTGGCTGGAAAACCTGTTGCTGGAGTTTAAGGGCAGTGTCGTGACCATCACCCACGACCGCAGTTTCCTGAACCGTGTGGCCACGCGCATCGTGGAACTGGATCGCGGTGCGCTGCGCTCTTACCCAGGCAACTTCGAACAATACGTGCTCCAGAAGGACGAGCAGTTGGCGCAGGAGGCCGTGATCAGCGCCAAGGCCGACAAGTTGCTGGCACAGGAAGAGGTCTGGATTCGCAAGGGTGTCGAGGCGCGACGCACGCGCAGCCAGAGCCGAGTCGCGCGCTTGCAGGCGCTGCGTCAGAAGCGCGCGGCGCGCCGAGAGGCGCTGGGCAGCGTCAACCTGGACCTGGCCCAGGGCCAGCCCAGCGGCAAGATCGTGGCAGAGCTGACTTCGGTTAGCAAGCGCTTTGGCAATCTGGAGGTGGTGCGGGACTTTTCAGCCACCATCCTGCGTGGCGACAAGATAGGCCTGATCGGCCCCAACGGCGCGGGCAAGACGACTCTGCTCAAACTCCTTCTGGGTGAATTGCAGCCCGACAGCGGCAAAGTGCGCCAGGGAGCGAACCTGCAGGTCGCTTATTTCGACCAGATGCGCAACGCGTTGGATCTGGACGCGACGCTGGAGGACTTCATCAGCCCCGGCAGCGAGTGGATCGAGATCGGGCGGCAGCGCAAGCACGTCAAGAGCTACCTCGCGGACTTCCTGTTCAGCCCGGCACGCGCCCAATCCCCGGTGCGATCGCTGTCCGGCGGCGAACGCAACCGTTTGCTGCTGGCGCGTCTGTTTGCGCGCCCGGCCAACGTGCTGGTACTGGACGAACCTACCAACGACCTGGACATCGACACGCTAGAGTTGCTGGAAGACCTGCTCCAGGACTATGAGGGCACGGTGTTCCTGGTCAGCCACGACCGTAGTTTCCTGGACAACGTCGTGACCAGCACCATCGCCTACGAGGGGCAAGGTCGCTGGCGCGAATTCGAAGGCGATGTGCAGGATTGGCTGACGCAATCGCGACGCATGCAAGAGATCCTGGAGGCCAAGGCCAAGGCCACTGCCGCGCCCACCGCCACACCGACCGCAGCGCCCGCGCCCAAGGTCGCACTGGCCCCCAGTACCAAGCTCAGCTACAAGGAGCAACGCGAACTGGATTCCCTGCCCACACAAATCGAGGCCCTGGAAGACGAGCAGAACAGGATACGCGCCGAGCTGGCGGACGCGAGCCTGTATGTGCGCGATGCGGCTCGGGCCACGTCCCTGCACGAACGTGATGGTGCCATCGAAACCGAGTTGATGGTGGCCCTGGAACGCTGGGAGGCCCTGGCCGCGCGGCAAAAGAGCTGACGCTCCCCCGCGCCGTCAGATCCGGCTGTGCAGCCGGTCGGTAGCGCCGTGCAACCGGGCCATCAGGGCCGGCGCAATCTGCGTCAGCGGCAGCACCTCGTCCGCCGCGCCTTGCACAATGGCCTCGCGCGGCATGCCGAACACGATGCAGCTCGCTTCATCCTGCACGTAGTTGTAGCTACCCTGATCCCTCATCTCGCGCATGGCCTTGGCCCCGTCGTTGCCCATGCCGGTGAGCATGATGCCGTAGGCGTTGCGTCCCACGACCTGTGCCACCGAATTGAACAACACCTCCACCGAGGGTTTGTGGCGGTTCACCGGCTCGCTGTCGTCCACCACGGCCACATAATTGGCGCCGCTGCGGCTGACGCGAAACTGCTTACCCCCCGGTGCGATGTAGGCATGGCCCGGAAGAATGCGCTCTCCGTCCTGCGCCTCTTTCACCGCAATGTGGCACAGGGAATCGAGCCGCGCGGCAAAGCTTCTGGTAAAGCCCGGTGGCATGTGCTGCGTGATGACTATTGCAGGCGCATCGGCCGGCAGGCGTGTCAACACTTCCCGAATGGCCTCGGTGCCGCCCGTGGAGGCGCCGATGCAAATCAGCTTTTCCGTCGAGATGCGGCCCAGGGATGCCGGCATCACCCGATCCGCGACCATGGTCACCGTCGGCGCGGCTGACGGCGGCAACGCGCGGTGCACGTGCGCCACGGCGGCCACACGGATCTTGTCGACGATGTCTTGCGCCAGCATCCCCAGACCACTGGCAACCCCGATGCGGGGCTTGGCCACGAAATCGACCGCTCCCAGTTCCAGAGCACGCAAGGTCACATCCGCGCCCTGCTCGGTCAGCGTGGAAATCATCACCACCGGCATGGGTCGCAGGCGCATCAACCGCCCGAGAAACTCGATGCCGTCCATCTTTGGCATTTCGACGTCGAGGGTGATCACGTCCGGATTCATCTCGCGGATCAGTTCTCGCGCAATCAGGGGATCGTTGGCGGTCGCGATGCACTCCATGTCGCCCTGCCTGTTGATGATCTCCGCCAGCAGGCTGCGCACCAACGCCGAATCGTCCACCACAATGACACGCGTCTTCTTCATGAAATCCCTGTTTTAAAACAGATCCACCGACCCGCCGGCTGTGGTCTTGACGACATTGACCACATTGCCCTTGCGCTCCTCTGCCGCCAGGGACTCCGGATGCGCATGCGCCAGCCGCTTGACCATGGCTTTACCGGACTTCGGGAAATAACAGACCTTGCGGGGGTAGATATCCAGCACATCCTGCGACACGACGGGTATGCGCTCGGTGCGCAGGTAATCCAGCACAAACTGCGTGTTGCGCTCACCCACGTTCATGGCCGTAAAGGAGTGCATCACCTGCCCGCCGCCAAAGATCTTGGCCTGCATGGACTCGCGCCGGGCACCCTTCTTCATCATCTCGTTGATCAGCAACTCCATGGCGTACGACCCGTATCGCCCCCCGCCCTCCCCGCCACCCTCGGGCAACATGAAATGGTTCATGCCGCCCACCTGGGCACGCCCATCCCAGAGGCAGGCAGCAATGCACGACCCCAGCACCGTGACGATGAGCAGGTCCTCATCCGTCACGAAGTACTCTCCGGGCAGCACCTTGACCGCGTCGAACTGGAAATTGGGATCAAAGTAGAAAAACGAGGCCTCGCCGGGCTGGCGCGGCCGCGCCTTGAGCTCGGCGATCCTGGAAACGGGTCTACTGCCGCTCATAGACGGTCTTTCCCCGCAACACAAACAGATCCTTGGACTCGCCAAAGTTCTCGGAATGCCCCACAAACAGCATGCCACCGGGCTTCATCACGCGGTGAATCCGCTGCAGCACCTTGCGCTGCGTGGGCGCATCGAAATAGATCATGACATTGCGGCAAAAGACGATGTCAAAGGGTTCACGGAACGGCCAGTTGTCCTGGATCAGATTGACGCTGCCGAATTCGATCAGGCGACGCAGTTCAGGCTTGACGCGCACCAAGCCCTCGTTGGCACCCTTGCCGCGCAGAAAGAACCTTTGCGTCCGCTCCCTGCCCAAGCCCTTGATTCCATCCAGCCGGTACACCCCCTGCGCGGCCGTGGCCAACACCTTCGAGTCGATGTCGCTGGCGAATATCTGCAGGGAAGTCCCCGACCCCAACGTCTCCAGTGCCGTGATGGCGATGGAGTAGGGCTCCTCCCCGGTGGAAGCGGCACTGCACCACACGCGCCACAGGGTCGTCGCAGGTCTGGACCTGAGCAGATCGGCGAGGATCTCAAAGTGATGCTGTTCGCGAAAGAACGACGTCAGGTTCGTGGTCAGGGCGTTCACGAACTCCTGCCACTCCGGCCCATCGTGCTGCTCCAGCCAGCCCAGGTAATCCCGGAAACTCGTGTGCCCGGTGTCGCGCAGCCGCCGTGACAGGCGGCTGTACACCATGGCGTGCTTGCCATCGTGCAGATGGATGCCGGCCCGCTGGTAAATCAGCGCCTGGACGCGCTCGAAGTCCGCATTGGTCCAGGCAAACTCGTGACCCGAGGAAGCCTCCATGTCATGCCGCCAGGCTCACTCAGGTTCACCCGACAAACCCATGTCCGTGCCGGACATCAACTTGCCAATGTCCAGCAGGATCAGCATGCGATCGCCCACCGAGCCCAGTCCCAGAATGCAATCGGAACTGATCCCGCTTTCCACCTCGGGCGCGGGCCGGATGCTGCTGGCAGGAAGCTCCATCACGTCGCTGACCGAGTCCACCACGATGCCGACGATGCGCGAACCTAGGTTGAGAACGATCACCACGGTGAAGCTGTTGTAGTCGGCCTTGGAGCAGTTGAACTTCAGCCGCATGTCCACGATCGGCACAATGGTCCCGCGCAGGTTCACCACACCCTTGAGAAAGGGCGGTGCGTGGGCGATGCGCGTGGGGGTTTCATAGCCACGAATTTCCTGAACCTGGAGAATGTCGATCCCGTACTCTTCCTGGTCCAGACGAAACGTGAGGTACTCCCGCACGCTCGCGACTGGCGCGTTCTCTTCCTTCTTGTCCACGACTTCCATCGAACTATCTCCTGCTAGTGTCGGGTGTGACGGATCAGCCCCGCCGTATCCAGAATGAGCGCCACCTTGCCGTCACCCAGGATGGTGGCTCCCGAGACATTGGCCACCTTGCGGTAGTTGGACTCCAGGTTCTTCACCACCACCTGCTGCTGCCCCAGCAACTCGTCCACCAGCAAAGCCGCGCGGCTGCCATCCGCTTCCACGACGACCATGAGACTGTTGGATTTTTCGTGATCACGACGGGGCACCTGGAATACCTTTTCCAGTTCAATCACAGGCATGTATTCCTCCCGCACCTTGACCAGTTGCGAGCCCTGCCCCACCGTATTGACCGCCTCGGCCTTGACGAGAAACGACTCCACCACCGATGACAACGGCAGGATGTAGACCTCGTCCCCCACCCCGACCGACATGCCATCCATGATGGCCAGCGTCAGAGGCAATCGCACGGCCACACGCATGCCCTGACCCTCGACCGAATCGATCTCCACGGTGCCGTTGAGCGAGGTGATGTTGCGCACGACCACATCCAGGCCTACACCACGCCCGGACACGTCAGTGACGGTTTCGGCGGTGGAAAACCCCGGCGCAAAGATGAGCTGCCATACGTCGGCATCGGACATTTGATCCGATACCGTCATGCCCCTCTCCCGCGCCTTGCGAAGAATCTTCTCACGTGACAGGCCACGGCCGTCGTCACGCACCTCGATCACGATGGACCCCCCCTGATGCGCCGCCGAAAGGGTGATCGTGCCGTGCTCAGGCTTGCCGCCGGCCGCCCGCACGTCGGGCATTTCGATGCCATGGTCGCAACTGTTGCGTACCAGGTGCGTCAAGGGATCGGTGATCTTCTCCACGAGCCCCTTGTCCAGTTCGGTCGCCTCCCCCTGCATCACCATCTCGACCTTCTTGCCCAGCTTGCCGGCCAAGTCGCGCAGCATGCGCGGGAAGCGGCTGAACACGATGGACATCGGGATCATCCGGATCGACATCACGGACTCCTGCAGGTCCCTCGTGTTGCGGTCCAGGTCAGCCAGCCCCGCCATCAGTTGCTGATTCACTGTCGGGTCCAGCGTGCGACTGTTCTGCGCCAGCATGGCTTGCGTAATAACGAGCTCTCCCACCAGATTGATCAGTTGGTCGACCTTGCTGACTGCCACACGAATCGTGGCAGCCTCCAACTGCGCCTTGCTGGCGGCGGCCTTGGGTGCGGCACGCAGTTCACCCGTTTCGTTGCTTGCGGCACCTGCGTCCACCGACGTCACGGCCGTTGCGGGCGCACTCGCAGTCTCCGTGAAGAAGCCAAAACCCGCCTCCTTGGATGCCACGGTTGGCGCACCCGCCGCAGCCTCCGGCGTCACGTCGTCCAGGCACCGGATATGCACTTGTTCCTTCGCGACGTGGAACACGAACAGGTCGAGCAAATCCTCGTCGCTCGAACTGGTCTCGGCCAGGAACACGCGTGTCCTCGGATCGCCGCTCTCCTGAACAGCAATCGTCCCCAAACCAGGAATGTCCCGAAACAGCTCTGGCAGCGCGTCCGCCTGTTCGGGGTGGTCCAGCGGCCCCACCCGGATTTCCAGGGAGCGCGTGTCCTTGGCTGCCTTGGCCACCGGCACCGGCTGCGGCGTTGGCGATCCAACCGGTGGGGTTGCTGCCGGGGCCGGCTTGGGTTCTGCCACCGGCGTCCGCCCGGATGCCAACTCGCTGATGCGGCGCACCAGATCCGCCGTGGGCACGGCTTCCCCCTGACCGGTCTGGTGCCGCGCCAGCAAGCTGCGGGACGCGTCCGCCGACTCCAGCAGCACGTCCACCATGGCGGTGGCCGGCTGCAACTCGTGACGCCGCAGCCGATCCAGCAAGGACTCCATGTGGTGTGTGAGTTCCGCCACGTCAGCGAACCCGAACGTAGCCGCCCCACCCTTGATCGAATGGGCGCAGCGGAAAATGCCGTTCAACTCTTCGTCGTCCACGCCGGCGATATCCAACTCCAGCAGCATCTGCTCCATGTGATCCAGGTTTTCCCCGGCTTCTTCGAAGAAGATCTGATAGAACTGGCTCAGATCGAAATCGGACCCCGTGCCCGCGGCGTCCTGATGCGTCTCACTCATGCTGCACTCCTTTGCCTGGCGCAAGCCACTGAATCCGCGCTCAGCGGATCACTTTTTGAATCACTTCCACCAAACGCATGGGATCGAAAGGCTTGACCAGCCACCCGGTCGCACCCGCCGCGCGCCCTGCCTGCTTGATCTGGTCGCCAGACTCCGTCGTCAGGATCAGGATGGGAATCGACTGGAATCTGGGATCGGCCCGTAACCGACGCGTCAATCCGAGGCCGTCCAGGCGAGGCATGTTCTGGTCGGTGAGCACCAGATCGAACTTGGTCCCCTGCGCCTTTTCAAATGCATCCTCCCCATCCACTGCCTCCACCACATGGTAGCCCGCCTCGGTCAAAGTGAACGAAACCATCTTGCGCATGGACGCAGAATCATCAACTGCGAGGATCGAATGCATGAAACGCTCCAACTCAGAGAAACTTGAATACCAGTTCAATACTAAAACAACTCAATGGATCCAGCGTCCATTTCATCCTGGGTCACGGGATTGGGTCGATCGGGAATCTGATTTCCAAACTCATCTCCAGGCATATCTTCATTGTCACTTGATCGCGTGAAAAAGCGCCGATCGTGCCCGGGGTCGCCGAAGGGGGCCGCCTCCTCCCCCTCGTCATGTCCCATGGCATCGGCCGCCAGTCTATAGGCACATCCCTGCAGGATCTTGGTCGTGTGGGCAATCAGTTGCGATGCCATGTCCTGGAACTGCAAATCCGTCACCGCCGCCTTCAGCGCCTGATGTACCTGCTCCAGCGCCGCCGCATCACCGTGAGCGGCATCCAGGTTCTGGCTGGCCACGGTAAATCGGTCCAGCAAGTTGTCCCCCGCGTGGTTGAGCAGCCCTTCAAGGCGTTGCAGGTCATGCATGACAACCAACAGCGAGTCCTGCAGGTCAGCCACGGTCGGAACCGGCAACTGCACGGACGGCACGGATGGCTGCATCATGGACGGCTGCATTGTTTCTCCAACAGTTCAACCCGGGCACAGGGCATCGGGCCCGCGAGCCACCAGCGCCTGACCACCAAGCTCAAGCATACCAGTCGGATAGCCAATCGCAAGCCTGGGGCGTCAATGGCATCGGGGCAATTGCACCCGGAACACCGACCAAATGGGACCATCGCGACCGGCATGGCTCGATTCCGCACTAACATTGGCGTTGCCCATGTTGATCACCTCCTACACACGCCCGATCCGGCTGCTGCACCTAGAGTCGTCCGAGCAGGACCATGAACTGATCAAGTTCGCCCTGCGCCGCAGCGGCGGCACCTTCGACGTGGCACGTGCCCAGACGCTGGATGAGTTCTGCGACCTGATTGACCGCGTGGACTACGACGTCATTCTTTCGGACTACCGGTTCCCCGGGTTCACGGCCATCGACGCGTGGGAAGAGGTTCAGGAACTGGAACGACGCCCGCCCTTTATCCTGCTGTCGCACGCCATCGGCGAAACCGCTGCCGTCGACGCCCTCAAGCATGGGATCAACGACTATGTGCTCAAGGAGAACCTGGGCAATCTGGTGTACGTCATTGGCCGCGCCATCGAAGTCCGGGATGCCCGCATCGCCAAAGCCAGGGCCGATGCCGAACTGGCCGCGTCCCAGCGGCGGCTGGCCGAACTCACATCGCATCTGCAACTGAGCATCGAGCAGGAACGTGCATCTATCGCCCGCGAGGTGCACGATGACATCGGCGGGGCCCTTGCGGCCATGAAATTCGACTTGGCCTGGCTGGGACGCCACGCCACCGATGCGGCAGCGCAGCAGCACATCCACGCCGCCGCCGACATGCTGCAACACGCGCTGGGCGCCAGCCAGCGAATCATGCGCAACCTGCGTCCGGCGGTGCTGGATCAGGGTCTGGTTCCAGCGATCCAGTGGATGGCCTCCGGCTTTGAAAGACGCACCGGCATCAAGACCACGCTGCGCGCGACGGAAAATCCCATTGAAGCGTCCAAGGAAATCCAGCTCGTGGCCTACCGTACAGCGCAGGAAGCGCTGACCAATATCTCCAAGCACGCCCAGTGCACCGCAGTGACCATCGATGTCTCGGACCGCGAAGACGTGTTGACGGTGGAAATATCGGACAATGGCCGCGGCATCACCAAGGAGGATCTGGAGAAATCCGGCAGTTTTGGCATCAAGGGCCTGCATGAACGCGCCAGAACGGTGGGCGGTTGGATCGACGTCAGTCGCAACGAAGGGCCTGGCACATGTGTCATCCTGTCCATTCCACTGCATCTGCCGGCGGCGACCACAACATTCTGAATGAGATGCGCCCATGATCAACGTTGTCATCTGTGACGATCACGCTTTTGTCCGTCGCGGCATCCGCGACACCTTGTCCGAGGCGGTGGACATCAAGGTCACCGCCGAGGCCGGCAGCTATCAGGAAGTCCGATCGGCGCTACGCACCGCGCCGTGCGATGTGCTGGTGTTGGACCTGAACATGCCCGGACGCGGCGGACTCGAGGTGCTCGAGAGCCTGACTGACGTGAAGTCCCCCATCAAAGTTCTGGTCGTATCGATGTTTGCCGAGGACCAGTACGCCATCCGCTGCCTGCGCGCTGGCGCCTATGGTTACCTGAACAAGGCGGGCGATCCGGCCCAACTCGTGGTCGCGGTTCGGGCACTTGCACAGGGTCGCAAATATGTCTCGCCCGAAGTGGCCCAGATGCTGGTGGACAGCCTGTCCAATCCCACGCAAGAACTGCCGCATACCACGCTGTCCGAACGCGAACTGCAGACCGTGCTGAAGATCGCATCCGGGAAGAAGTTGTCCGAGATCGCCGAGGAAATGATGCTCAGCCCCAAGACGGTCAGCGTTTACCGCGCCCGTGCGCTGGAGAAGCTCAAGCTCTCCACCAACGCGGACATCACGGTGTACGCCATTCGCAACAATCTCGTGTAGCGACCTGTGTTCAGCGCGCGATGAACAGATCCATGACTCGTTCGAACAATGCCGTTACGGGGTGGTCCAGCATGGGCAAGGTCACGGCGATGCCCAGCAGGCCAACCGCCAGAGTCACCGGGAACCCGATGGCGTAGATGTTCATCTGGGGCGCTACGCGCGAGATGATGCCCAGGGTCAGGTTGATGAGCAGCAGTACACCTATCATGGGCAACGCGATCCACAAGGCACTGGAGAAGAGCTCGGTCCCCAGGTCGAACAGACGCACCCGAGCCAGCATCTCCAGCAAACTGCCTCCCACAGGGAAGGCATCAAAACTGCGTACGACGGCCATGAGCACCAGCAGATGGCCGTTCATGACGATGAACAGCAGCACGGCCATATGTCCGAAGAAACGCGACACGGCGCTGGTCTGAGAATTGCTGGCGGGATCAAAAAAGGTGGCGAAGTTCAAGCCCATCTGCAAACCCACCAACTCGCCCGCCAGCTCCACGGTGGCGAACACCAGGCGCACGGCAAACCCGATGGCCAGGCCGATGCCCACCTGCTGCACCAGCGTCTGCAGCCCCAGCGGGCCACCGAAGCTGACCTGCGGTTGGGTGTTCAGGCTGGCTTGGGCGCACAGGGCCACCACCAACGCCAGACCGATGCGCGTGCGCAATGGAAAGGCGCGGGATGAGAACACCGGTGCGGCCGTGAACACCGCCAGCACGCGAAAGAACGGCCATAGCACGGGAGAGAGCCACGCCAGCAACTGGGATTCCGAGAAAGTGATCACGGCAGAAACGGTCAGCCGATGGCGTCTAGGTCACCAGGGACGGAATGGATTCGATGGTGCGCCGGATGTAGTCCACCAACACGCCCAACATCCAGGGGCCCGATATGGCAAACACCGCCACTGCAGCGATCAGTTTGGGCACGAACGACAACGTGGCTTCGTTGATCTGCGTGACTGCCTGGAACAGGCTTACCAGCAAACCGACGACCAGCACGACACCCAGCACCGGCGCCGACACCATGAGCATCAGGGTCAGTGCCTCCTGCCCCATCGTCAAAACCATCTGCGCGTTCACGTTTGCTCTTTCCCTGCAATTAAATGTGCCACCAGCCTGGGCGTTCCCCGGGATAGCGGGATGACGTTCAGGTAACGAAACTGGCCGCCAGTGACCCAATCAGCAGGTTCCATCCGTCCGCCAGCACGAACAGCATCAGCTTGAACGGCAAGGCCACCAGCACCGGCGAGAGCATCATCATGCCCAGCGACATGAGCACACTGGCCACCACCATATCAATCACCAGAAACGGAATGAAGATCATGAAACCGATCTGGAACGCCGACTTGAGCTCGCTGGTGACGAACGCGGGAATCACCACGCGCATGGGCGCCGTCTGGGCCGTGGCCTTCGCGTCCAATTTGGCCAGCTTGGCGAACAACGCAAAGTCCGACTGCCGGGTCTGCTTCACCATGAATTCACGCATGGGCGTCTCGGCTTTGCCCAGGGCATCCTCGAATGACAGGGCATTGTTGCTGTAGGGCACATACGCATCGCGGTAGACGCGATCCAGCGTCGGTCCCATGACGAAGAACGTCAGGAAGAGCGACAGGCCGATGATGACCTGGTTGGGTGGAGCGGACTGAGTGCCCAACGCCTGACGCAACAGGGATAGAACGATCACGATGCGCGTGAAGCCGGTCATCATGAGCAGCACAGCCGGCAGGAAGGACAGTGCAGTGAAGAACAGCAGGGTCTGGATCGGAACCGAGAAGCTCGTGCCCGACGCACCCGTACCCACCAGCAGCGGCAACTGCCCGCCGCTCTGGGCCCACGCTGGCGTCAGCGCCAGCATCAAAATCGCCGCAACAGCGCCGACCTTCAGCAGGCGTCGTTGGTCCTCATGACGGCGGCCGTCTCCCCTACGCATGGACAGAACCTTCCGCCGCCGGCTCGGACGGCTGCGGCGAACTGCCGGGCGCCGTGGCATGCAAAGTCGTGATGGACTGCGGCGTCACGCCGAGCACGAGCCAAGTTCGAGAACCCGCGGGTCCGACTTCCACCGTCACCACGCGCTGCTGCGGCCCCACCGCCAGCACGGAAATGAGCTTGGATGCCGCCGGCTGCGTGGCCCCCATGCCCGACTGACGTTGCTGGAGCCATTTCACCGCGAACGGCAGCAGCGCCAGCAACGCGACGAACACGACAACGGAAATCAAGGCCTGATTCATGATCGTCTATCCGCCCCGGCTGACGCGCTTGAGCCGCTCTGATGGCGTGACCACGTCGGTCAGACGGATGCCGAACTTGTCATTCACCACCACGACCTCGCCCTGCGCAATCAGGTAGCCGTTGACCAGCACGTCCATGGGCTCGCCAGCGAGCGCGTCCAGCTCCACTACCGAGCCTTGGCCCAATTGCAGGATGTATTTGATGGGCACCTTAGTGCGCCCCAGCTCCACGGACAACTGCACGGGAATGTCCAGTACCCGATCGATATCGCTCACGGGAACGTCGGAAGATGCGCTGGAAAAGGGACGCATGGCCTCGCCCGCCAGGGGGCCGCCTTGGACGGTTTCGCTGGGCTGTTCAGCGCCTTTTTGCTCCTCCAGTGCCTCGGCCCAGGCGGCCATCGGGTCGTCCTCGGGAGGCTTGTTGTCGTCAGTTGACATGATGTTTATCTCCAAGGGAACTCAGGTCGTTGCCCCTGAGGCATTTGTCCACGCGAATGGCGTACTTGGTGTTGTGCGTGCCGTATTGGCACTCGAAGACCGGCACACCGCCGATGTTGGCCTGAATCCTGGGCTCTCGGTCCAGCTCGATGAAATCGCCCGGCTTCATGGCCAGTAACTGTTCCACCGTGGCCTGCGTGCGCGCCAATTCCGCCACCAACGTCACGGGCGCCGCCTGGATTTCGTGCGTGAGCAATTTCACCCACCGTCGGTCCACCTCGACCGAGTCTCCCTGACTGGACGCATACAGCACGTCGCGGATCGGCTCCAGCGAGGCATATGGCATGCAGAAATGGATGGCTCCTGCAATGTCACCAATCTCCAGTTGGAAGGCCGTCGTGACGACGATCTCGCTGGGCGTTGCGATATTGGCGAACTGGGGCTGCATCTCGGAGCGCTGGTATTCCAGCTCCATCGGATAGATACCCGTCCACGCCTTCTTGTACTCCGCCGCGATCACGTCCACCAAGCGGTTGATGACTCGCTGTTCCGTGGCGGAAAAGTCTCGGCCCTCGATGCGGGTCTGGAACTTGCCGATACCGCCAAAGAGCGTGTCAATGACGCCGAACACCAGCGCGGGCTCACACACGATCAGACCACTTCCGCGCAGGGGGCGAATGGCCACGATATTGAAATTGGTTGGTACCGCCAGCTCGCGCAGGAAGGCGCTGTATTTGTGCACCGTCACCGGTCCGACCGATATCTCCGGGCTGCGCCGAATGAAATTGAACAGACCCACCCGGAAGTTGCGCGCGAAGCGTTCATTCACGATCTCCATGGTGGGCATGCGCCCGCGCACGATGCGTTCCTGACTGGAAATGTCGTAGGTGCGCGCGACGCCCTTCTCGATCACTTCCTCGACCGTCTTCTGGCTTTCGCCGGTGACACCCTCGAGCAGTGCGTCGACTTCTTCCTGGGAAAGAAAGGATTCACTCATGTGCGGCAACCTGTGATGGCGTCACTGAACGATGAAACTGGAAAACAGAATGCCTTGCACGGGATTGGCCTCGGCGGTCTCTGCACCCTTGGCTTTCTTGGCTGGCGCTGCGCCGGCGGGTCGGGATGCAGGCTCCGTGAGCGGCCCGACGACGAACCCCAGGGGTTTGGAAACCTCGCGCAAGATGTCGTGCGCCAGCTTTTCCTTGCCTTCGCGCTGCAGCAGTTCGGTGGAAGTACGCTGCGAAATCAGCAGAAGGATGGCACTACGGATACTGGGCAGGTAGGCTTTGACCTTTTCCGACGCCTTGGCATCCGCCAACTCGATGGTGATGCCGATCTGCGCCATGCGCTCGCCCCCTGGATCCGCCAGGTTGATCACCATGTTTTCCAGCGGCAGGAACGTGGGTGGCGTCTTGGCAGCCGCGTGGGCAGCAGCGTCGGCCCCATCGCCTTCATCCAGGGCGGCGTTGCGGCGACTCAGAGCAACCCATCCCCCCACCGCGCTGCCAATCAACACCAAGGCCAGCACCAGGATGATGAGAAACTTCTTGCCGCGGGCCTTGGCGGGCTTGACCTCTTCGGCGGCAGAGGGCGCGGATACAGGAGGAGCAGACACGATGTTTCCTTTGCAGATCACATGGGCGGTACTCCGTGTGCCCAACCCATGGTACTCATTTCCATTATCGCCCCGGGGTTCTGGACCGAACGCCGGAATAGGCCCTTAATTCTGCCGCTTTCGACCCGACCGGGATGCCGATAGCCCCTAGACAAAAAGATCCACGGTCCGATCTGTCACGACCATGCGCACGGAGCTCACCTGCGCCGGCCCCGGCTCAGTGACGCTGGTCAGACCCGCGAGCACCTGATCCGACCGATGCCGTGGCGATGTCTGTCCACCGTGCGCACCGGAACCTCCCACCCATGCGGCCGTCAGACTCAGGCCCTGATCACGCAGCATTTGATCCAGTTGCGCCACCGCGCCGCCCAGCAATTCCCGGGTATGCGCTTGGTCCGAGCGGAACACCACCTGAGCCTCGTTGCCGGAAAGGGAGATGTTCACCTGCACCGCGTCCCCGTTCAGGCCGTCCACTTTGAGCTCCGCATTCTGGATATCGTTGGCTATCCAGCATCTAACCTGCTCGGCCATCGCCACGTCCGCGGCGGGCGCCGACGTCACGCCTCCCGGTCCCCCGGTCGCGCCCGGCATGGCTTCAATGGACGCGGAGCCGGCCCCTGCCAGGCTCCAGCCTTCGGGACGAAACCGTTCCACGCCCGCAGCGGGACGTTCACGCCGTCGGGAACCGCCCACGTCGCCGGCGTCCACCAGCGCAGACATCACTCCCGGGAGGGCTGCCGCCTCCGTCAGCCGCGACAGCGGCGAGGCTGGGGTTACGTCTGGCACCTTGCCAACCGGTGCGGTGCCAACCAACGACTGCGCATTCTGTGCCTCCGACTGTGATCCCTGGGTCTTCTGCCCGTGATGCCATGGCTCGCCCTTGCCCGAACCAGACCGCATGGCCACCGCCCTGCTACCGTGCCACCCGGCGGTCGTCTCCACGCCAGCATCGCCAACAGCCAGCGCCAAGGACTCGACACCCTCCTTGAGACCGCCGCGCGGACTTGCCCCTGGAAGGCTCGCCGGCGCGATCGCTGATCCGCCAGCGTGCCCCTGGAGCAAGCCTGCGGTCGCTCCGGACGAAGCCACGCCATCGGGCTGCCCGCCTGATAGCGCCTCCTGGTCGGCGGGGATGTCGCGATCCGGCACGGGCAGCCCGCCTGTGGCGCTGCCGGCCTGGCCCAGCAACTGCGCCAGCAGGGCCTGGGCCGAAGATGGCGCCGCAAGAGCGGCGTCGCCGACTTGCCCACCCGAGTCACCGTTTTCACCGGCAAAAATGCCTGGTTGCGGCACTGTGCCCGCCGCTGTGTCACCGGCCCCATCGCCCAGCCCAAGCAGCAACGACGAAAAACCATCTGCAAGTCCCACGCCCGCTCCAGGGCCGTGCACGGCCCGACCCGCGTGCCCTCCAGACTGGGAGCGTGCAGTGGCGTGGCCGGCGGTGGGTGCGCTGGTGCTGCGTTCGATGGTCATGGTCTTTCTCCCTGGTCTGGATGGGGGTGACTCTTGCGGTGCTGCAAGGCGGCCAACTCATCAAGCTGCTTTTGCTCGCGCCTGTCACGTCTCTGGTTCGCGGCTTTCTGCAGGCCGTCGCGCACCGTTTCCCGGCTCGCCAGCTTGAATTCCGCCTCCAGCAGGGCCTTTTCCCGTGCCTGCACACGCTGGTTGGCGTCGTGCAGCACCTGGCTTTGCATGGCGATGGCCTGGTACAGCTTGTCCATGAACTGGTAGTAGTGACGCATCAGTTCCGGCGTGGACTGACCTGCGGACTGCGTCACCCAGCGCCCCTGCGTTTCCTCGGCATAGCCCTCAAGCTGGTTGAACTGGTCCTGTGCGAACTGCAGCACCTGCTGCGCCTGCGCCAGGTCCTGCCGGGCCTGATCGCGCTGGCGCGTGGCCAGTTCGACCGCCAGACGGATGCTGTCCAGGCCGCTCATGGTTCACCTCTGCTGCCGCTCAAGATCATGGCATGCTCCCGGTGTCCATGGACTGGGCCATGCGGGCAAAGCTCTCATCGAACGAGGCGCTGACGTGCATGTCCTGCTGCAGGAAATCGTTCATGGGCGCGTGCAGCCGGATGGCCTCGTCCAGGGCCGGGTCGGAACCGCCGGCATAGGCGCCGATGCGCACCAGGTCCCGGCTCTTCTGGTAACGCGAATAGATCGCGCGAAAGCGGCGCGCGAGCTCGAACTGCCCACGCGACACCACATTGTTCATCACGCGCGAGGACGATTGCTCGATGTCGATGGCCGGAAAGTGTCCGGACTCGGCCAGCGAGCGCGACAGCACGATGTGCCCGTCCAGGATGGCTCGCGCGGCGTCCGCGATCGGATCCTGCTGGTCATCACCTTCGGACAGCACGGTGTAGAAGGCCGTGATCGAGCCCACGCCATTGAGGCCATTTCCGCTGCGCTCCACCAACTGCGGCAGTCGTGCGAAGCACGAAGGCGGATAGCCCTTGGTCGCGGGCGGTTCGCCGATGGCCAGGGCAATCTCTCGCTGCGCCATGGCGTAACGCGTGAGCGAGTCCATCAGCAGCAACACGTGTTGACCCTTGTCGCGGAAGTACTCAGCCACCGCGGTCGCGTAAGCCGCGCCCTGCATGCGCAGCAGGGGTGGCGCATCCGCGGGCGCGGCCACCACGACCGACCGTGCCCGGCCCTCGTCGCCCAGGATGTCCTCGATGAATTCCTTGACCTCGCGTCCGCGCTCGCCGATGAGGCCGACCACGATCACGTCGGCCTGGGTATAGCGCGCCATCATGCCCAGCAACACGCTCTTGCCCACGCCCGAGCCAGCGAACAAACCCAAGCGCTGGCCGCGCCCCACCGTCAGCAAGGCGTTGATGGCGCGGATACCCGTGTCGAGCGATTCGCGCACCGGATCCCTATCCATGGCATTGATCGTGGCGCGGTTCAGTGCCTGGGACTTGACGTTCTGCAGCGGACCCAGATGGTCCATGGGCACGCCTTGCGAGTCCACCACGCGCCCCAGCAGGCCGTGGCCCAGCGGCAGGCGCAAGGGACCGCCCGCGTAGCTGGTTGGCGCCGGAGCCATGTCCCCCAGACGGGGAGGCGGCACATAGGGCGCCGTGGGCGCCACGCTGGCGCCGCGCGACAGGCCATGCACATCACCCGCGGGCATGAGGAAGGCGCGATCCCCGGAAAACCCCACGACTTCGGCCAGCACCGCAGGTTGAGACCCCATGGTCACCAGGCACTGCGATCCCACCGGCTCACGAATGCCCGTAGCCTCCAGCACCAGACCGGTCAGGCGCGTCAGGGTGCCTCGCGTTTCCAGCGCGCTGCCCAACTCCACGCGGTGCAGCGCGTCGCGCATGAAGCGTTCCCAATGGGAAGGCTGGTGGGGTGTCAGGTGGTCTTCAGGCATCGCCCTCACCCTCGCCGTGCCAAGGCACGTTCAGTCCCAGCGCGGCCACGGCGCGGCTCCAGCGCTTTTCCAGCGTGCCATCGATGGTCATGCCGCCGGCCTCCACCAGACACCCGCCCGGCGTCACCACGGCGTCGGGCCGGAACGCCAGCTCCCCGCCAGCAAATGACTCGCGCAGAGCGGCCTCCAGCAGGCCGTAGTCCTGCGGATTCAATCGCACCGTCACCGGCCTGGCATCCGTTGCCAGCATGCCCAGTGCTTCCCGAATCACGGGCTCCAGGGCTCGTGTGTCCACGCGCAGTTCGCGGCGCACCACCTGGCGCGCCAGCGCGCAGGCCAGATCAAGCACACCCTGAGCCACGTCTTGTTCCGCAGCTTCCCAACGCGACTCGAACGCTTGGGCGCACAGTGCCAGACGTTCGGCCATGGCGCGCGCCTGGCGCTCATGAAAGTCATCCATCTGAGCCTTGAATTCGGCCGCCGCGCGGTCATAGCCTTCGGCACGGCCCTGCTCCAGCCCGGCGGCGCGCGCCTGTTCCAGTTGCAGCAACTGGGACGCGGAATCAGCGCGGCGGTCCGACTCACTGCGTCGATCGCCCAACGCAACGTCGTTCACCGCGCTGAACTGCCACCGCACCACGGCGTTGATTTCCTCCTGGGGGATGAAGCGCGTGTGCATGGATCCCCTAGACGAAGGCTTCTTCACCGCCACCTCCGATCACGATCTGACCCTCGTCGGCCAGACGTCGCACGGTCTTGAGGATTTCCTTTTGCTGCGCCTCCACTTCGGACAGGCGCATGGGACCGCGTGACTCCAGATCCTCGCGCAGGGTGTCGGCGGCGCGTGTGGACATGTTGGACAGGATCTTGTCCTTGAGCTCGGGTGAGGCCCCCTTGAGCGCGGGAATGAGCGCCTCCGACGACACCTCTTTCAAGATGAGCTGGATGGCCTTGTCGTCGAGCTTGAGGATGTCGTCGAAGACAAACATCTTGTCCATGATCTTCTGCGCCAGATCGGGGTCGTGGGCGCGAATGGACTCCAGCACCACGGCCTCGATGTTGCTACCCAGGAGGTTCACGATTTCGGCCGTGGCCTTGATGCCACCCAGCGACGCCTTGCGCACCTTGTCGCCGCCGGCCAGCACATTGAACAGCACCTCATTCAGGTCCTTGAGTGCCATGGGCTGTATGCCCTCCATGGTGGCCACGCGCAACAGTACCTCGTTGCGCTGGCGATCCGTCAGCTGCTTGAGCACGCCAGCGGACTGCTCATAGTCCAGGTGCACCAGGATCGCGGCAACGATCTGTGGATGCTCGTTGCGCAGCAATTCCGCCACCGACAGCGGGTCCATCCACTTCAGGCTCTCGATGCCGGAGACGTCGCCCCCCTGCAGGATGCGGTCGATCAGCAGCGAAGCCTTGTCGTCGCCCAGGGCGCGCTTGAGCACGGCACGCACGTAGTTGCTGGTGTCGGAAACGATCAGACTCTGCGCCTGCGCGGCGCTGGAAAACTTGTTCACCACTTCGTCCACGCGCTCGCGCGAAACCGTGGTGATCTTGGCGATGGTTTCGCCAAGCTTTTGCACTTCCTTGGGCGAAAAGTGCTTGAACACCTGTGCCGCCTCCTCCTCGCCCAGGGACATCAGAAAGATGGCAGCGTCGTTCAGTCCTTGCTCGTCCATATCAAAGCCTCTCGACTAGCGGGTCAGGCCCCAGTCTCGCCGTTCACCCAGGATTTGACAATATTCGCAACGGCCACCGGGTTTTCCTTGGCCAGTTGCCGGGCATCATTCAAGCGCAATTCATGCACCGTGGGCGGCTGCGGCTCATTGCTCCTGCCAGGCGGCGCCAGTTGCGGGCGTGCCATGTCGTTGGCAACCACCGCATCCAACTGTGCTCCCGGCGTGGCCGGAGCGCGCCCGGCCAAAGCCGGATTACCTGCGGCGCCCAACGACTTCAACGCCGGGCGCACCAGGCCCATCAACACCAGCGCTGCCAACGCGAGGGTCCCCACGGGCCAGGCCAGGCTACGCGTGAGATCCTGGACCTCCGGCTGCTTCCACACAGGCACATCCGCCACCAGCGATTTCTCTGCCGCGAAGGGCGCGTTCATCAGATTCACCGAGTCACCGCGCTCCTTGTTGAAACCGATGGACTCGCGCGCCAGCGCAGTCATCTTCTCGATCTGCTGCTCCGACAGCGGCTTGGGCACGGGCTTGCCCTTTTCTTCCGCGCTAACGAAATTCACGACCACGGCCGCACTCAGTCGCTTGATGACACCGCTGGCGCCGTGCACGACGCGTGTCGTCTTGTCCACTTCGTAGTTGGTGATGGATTCCCGCTTGGCGCCCGCCGCCAGGGACGAAGACCCGGCTGCCTTGAGCGGTGCGGATGCGCCGTTCACGGGAGCCGACGCCGTGACGGGAGGCTGATTGGTCGTGGCACCCGGAACTCCTGCGGGCGTGGCGGCCGGCGACGCTCCTGGACCGGACTCCGATGTCTGCTGACTGCGCACGGCGGCCGCCTCCGGCGTCTGATTGGGCGCATGCAACTCCGAAGTTGACTCCACCTGCGAGAAGTCCACTTCGGCCGTGACCTGCGCCCGCACGTTGTTGCGTCCCACCAAGGGCTCCAGGATATCCAGAATGCGGCGGCTGTACTGCTGTTCCAGTTGCTGCACATATTGCAGTTGCTGCGCGTCGAACGCACCCGGGGCCCCTTCCGGAGGATTCGACAGCAACTTGCCGGTATCGTCCAGCACGCTCACCGCCGAGGGACTCATCTCCGGCACGCTTGACGCCACCAGATGTACGATGCCGGCCAGCTGCGCGCGGTCCAGACTGCGACCGGGATGCAACCCGAGCAGCACCGAGGCCGACGGTTTTTGCTGTTCGCGGAAGAAGCCGTTCTGATTGGGCAACGCCAGATGCACACGGGCGCTCTGCACCGACGAAAGGGCCTGAATGGAGCGGGTGAGTTCCCCCTCGAGTCCGCGCTGGAAGGTCAGGCGCTCCTGAAATTGCGTCATGCCAAAGCGATTGGAGTCCATCAGCTCGAAGCCGGAGACCGACCCTTTGGGCAACCCCAGGGAGGCCAAACGCAGCCGCGTGTCGTACACACGGTCCGCAGGCACCAGGATGGCGCCACCACCTGGCGAATGCTGGTAGGGCACGTTCATTTGCGAGAGTTGCGCCACGATGGCTCCCCCATCCTTGTCGGCGAGGTTGGCGTACAGCACTCGCCATTCCGCCTGACGCCCCATGACCAGACCGACCACGACAACCGTCGCCAAGGCCACCACCCCCAGTCCCAGACGCAGCATCTGCGCCCGGCTCAGGCCAGCGAGCCGACCCCCGATCGAGGCCACGGCAGGAGATTGAGCGGGAACTTCGGCGAGGGCTGACATTGTGTAATCCGTGTGAGGTTGACGCACTGCGGCATGGGAACGGGATTGATTATTCGCAACCCTCTGCCCGTCTTTAGCCCAATAAGGCGGGTAATTGCCCGCCATTTCACCCCCTCCCGAGCGGTCCTGGCTGGATAGGATCAGGCATCACGCGATCCCCCTAGAGGAGGAGCACATGGACCTTCGCCTGTCATCTGTATCAGTTCCATCGCCGGCGGCACGCGCCGGCTCGCCCCTGCGCATGCCGGGTGCCGCGTCGTCCAACCCCGACGTCCAGGCAGGCGGTTTCTCCAACGCGCTCAAAGGCGCCCTCAGTTCGGTCAGCGCCGCCCAGAACCAGGCTCAAGTGCTGCAGCGGGAAGTTCAACTGGAGAACCCCAGCGTCAGTCTGGAAGAAACCATGGTCGCCATCCAGAAGGCCCAGATCGGTTTTCAGGCCACGCTGCACGTGCGCAACCGCATGGTGCAGGCCTACAACGACATCATGAACATGCAGGTCTGAGAGCCGCCGGGCCGCCCCAAGGCGCGCAAGCCGGGGGCAGCGAACCCCACGCCGTGGGCAAGCGTGGGGCAATGAGGCCTGCGTCCGCTCAGGCCATGCACCGGGCGTGGGCGATCTCCAGCAGACCTTCGAATATCAGGTTGTCCACCAGTTCGAATTCCACCGACATGCTGGGCGCCATCTTCCAACCAGCGCCGCCAGTCATGAGGCACAGCGGCTCGCCCGCACAGTGGTGCCGCACGTGCTGCACCATGCGCTCCACGGCGCCGGCAATGGCGTAGGTGCCACCGCTGGTCAGGGCATCGCTGGTATTGGTGGGAAACTCGCGCACCTCGCCCGTAGGCACGCTCAGCCCAGCCGTGCCGCTTTCCAGGGCACGCAGCATGATGCCGTGGCCCGGCAGAATGAAGCCACCGAGAAACTTGCCGGCGGCGTCGATGGCTTCCACCGTCACGGCGGTCCCCACCATCACCACCACGAGCGGCCGGCGCTGGCCGCGCCGCAGCATGAGGTGCCAGGCGCCCACCATGGCCACCCAACGATCCGAGCCCAAACGCGCCGGATGATCGTAGCCATTGCGCAGACCGGCTTCCTCGGCGCTGGCCACCACCCAGTTTGGCGCCACGTCCCACAACTCCAGTTGCTCCTGCACCTGGCGCTTGACCGCCTCGGCCGCCACCACGCACCCCAGCATGGAAGTAGGCGCTGCCAGGGAACTCCACGGGCCGTCCGCCAGCTTGTCGATGTGATCCAGGAATTCCACTCCCTGCGCGAGCAGGCGTGCACCGGGACGGGGCGCGTCATATTGCGCCCATTTGAGGCGGGTGTTTCCAACGTCGATGGCAAGAAAGGTCATGGCAGGCGCGGCTCCAGGGAAGCACCGATCCACCCGACGCTTGCCTGCGCGCATTATCGACAAATGCGGCCGCACCGGCGCAGTGTGGAAAAGAACGGAGAAAACCGCATGCCCACGATTGGGCATGGATCGAAAACGCTATAGTTCCCTGTTGCTTGGCGTCACCACCCCTTTGTGCCTCAACCCACCTTCACCACGCCCTGCACCACAGAATCATGACCGAACGAGCGCCGTCCGACATTGCCCGCGACACCCTCAAACTGCTGGCCAGCCGCAAGCTGCTGCCCACGCCAGAGAACTACATGGCCTTGTACCGAGAGATCGCCGGCACTCCCATGGTATTGCCATTCCCGGTCGAACCTCTGGATCAGATCGCCAAGGCCCTGCCCGCGCTCAACCCGGGGCAGCAGAAACAGCGGGCCCTGTTCGAGCTGGCGGTGGAAAAACGTGATTGGGTTGCCCTGCAAAAGGCCATGGTTGGATTTGCCAGCTTCAGTACACCTCCCACCATTGCGGAGACGGCTTCCCCGCAGCCACGCAAAGCGACCCCTGCACACGGGGTTGTGGTGCCGTTGACGCCGGAGTTTCTGGAGCAAATCGCGCGTCTGATCGAAAACACCCTGCCCGCCTTGGGCACGGACGACACACGTCTGCTGGAACAGGCACATGCGCTGTTGGCATCCATGCGTCACGCCGTGCCGGACATTGTGGGCGTCAAACAGGCATTGATCAACTTCAGCCACCGCGTACTGTTTGCCGCCGAGGAACAGAGCGAAATCAGGGCGGCGTTGTTGCATCTGCTGCAGCTGATCTTCCAGAATATCGGGGAACTGGCGGTGGAAGACCGCTGGCTCAAAGCCCAGGTGGACGCGCTCGTGAACGCGTCCACACCGCCACTGAGCTTGCGCCGGCTGGACGAGGTGAAGTCCTTGCTCAAGGACGTGATCTTCAAGCAGGCCGAGGCCAAGGGACGTGCTCTCGAGGCACAAGGACAACTGCGCGTCATGCTCAGCACGTTCATCGAACGCCTCTCGGTCATGGCCAAGTCCAGCAGTGGCTTTCACGACACCATCGAGCAATGCGCCCAGCAGATAGGCGATGCCAAATCCATCGAGGAAATCGCCCCCGTGCTGGAAACGGCCATGACTGCGGCGCACACCATGGCGCAGGAGACGCTGGCGGCGCGCACCGAACTGCACGAGATGCGCCAGAAGGCCGAGGTCGCCGAGGCGCAGATCGCGCAACTGCATCACGAACTGGACCGCGTGAGTGCTCAAGCCCGACACGACCCGCTCACGGGCGCCCTCAACCGCAAGGGGCTGGACGAGGCCATCGACCGCGAAGTGTCGGCGGCGCGGCGCGGCCATCGACCCCTGTGCCTGGCGCTGCTCGACCTGGACAACTTCAAGAAGATCAACGACTCGCTGGGACACAACGTCGGTGACGCCGCCTTGGCGCATCTGGCCGAAGTGGCGCGCGAATGTCTGCGTCCGCAGGACTCACTGGCTCGCTACGGCGGCGAGGAGTTTGTGGTGCTCCTGCCCGACACCACACTGGACCCTGGCATTCAGGCCATGACCCGGTTGCAGCGCGAGCTCACCAAGCACATCTTCCTCGACGGCAGCGAAAAGATCCTCATCACCTTCAGTGCGGGGGTTGCCGAGCTGGCGCCGGGTGAATCCGGTTCCGACGCCATCAAGCGTGCCGATCAAGCCATGTTTCTGGCCAAGCGCGCCGGCAAGAACCGAGTCCTGGGCGCATGAACGAAACGCAAGCGCGGGACGAGATTTGCCGTGTGGGCCAGAGCCTGTTCGAGCGTGGCTACGTGCATGCCACGGCAGGCAACATCAGCATGCGGCTGGACGACGCCGGCGGAGGCTTTCTCATTACCCCGACCGACGCCTGTCTGGGAACGCTGGAGCCCGCCCGGCTGGCTCGGGTAGATGCCCTGGGCCGGCAGATCGGAGGCGATCCCGCGAGCAAGACCCTGATCCTGCACCAGCGCATCTACCAGGCCTGCGTGCGGTTCGATGCCGGGGTGCGGTGCGTCATCCATACGCACAGCACGCATTGCGTGTCACTCACACTGCGCAGTGCCGCGTTGTCGCCCCCCCCAGGGGGCTGGAGTGAACTGCTGCCCGCGCTCACCCCCTACTTCGTCATGAAGGTTGGGCACGTGCCACTCATTCCCTACCACCGCCCAGGTGCCGCGCAGACCGCATCGCTGGTGGCCTCGGCGATCGCCCAATACGGCGAGCGTGGCACGCCATTGCGCGCCGTCATGCTGGATCGGCTAGGCCCCAACGTCTGGCATGCATCACCGGCGGCGGCCATGGCCACTCTGGAAGAGCTGGAAGAGACGGCCAGACTCATGTGCCTTTGCCCGGCAGCCTCACCGCTGACCCAGGCGCAGATCGACGAGTTGCGCCAGGTCTTTGGCGCCCACTGGTAGGCAGGCGAAGGGCCAAAGCCAGCCGCGCGGAATGGGCGCCCGCTGCGCCTGACCCGTCGGAGATTCCAGACCACCTCGACGGCTACCCAGCCCAGAAGCGAACCCTCGACCCCAGTCACTTGCCGCAACTTCTGAGTGCCCGTCCACCCATTGCACCCTTGATGCCGTCCAGCGCGGATCGCAACTTATCGTCCACCGCAGGCAGGCGCAGCAAGTCGCCACGCTGCTCGGGCTTCTCTTGGGCTACCCGGGCGGTGCGCACGCCCTTTTGCGTCAATTCCTTCAGAGCCTGGTTGGCCGCCGCCTGGGAGTCGTAGCCACCCAACGAGATGCCGGGCTCCAACGTGGGATTGCGCAGCGGTTCGAAGGCCACGTTGCGGCCCCTGAGCTCGGCCTTCTTCTTGGTCACGGCATCGGCGTTGGGGTACTTGCCCATGTACACGATCCAGCGCGCCGGCAACACCGTGGCCTGCAACGACCAACTGCCCACGGGCAACTGCTCCTCCAGGGCGCGGCGCAATGCCGTGCTCTGCTTGGCGTCGAACAGGCCTGTTTCCAAACACTCCGGCGGCGGCGGTTTCACCGCGGCGGCGGCCTCGACGCGCCGCGCCTCGTCCGCGCTCAGGACACGCAGCGCCTCCGGACGTATCTGCGCCGCCAGGCGCTGCGGTTCGGATTGCACCTCGGGCGCCAGGCCCAACTCGCGCAACCAACCCTCTGTCCAGGCGAAATACAGGCCATTGGCCAGCAGCAGCACGAGGACAAGGAATCTCAACATGGGTCACATCGGGGCGAAAGGTCGGGGACGAACACTCACTTCGGAACTGGTCACGGCTTGCACGCCAGCCGCAGTATGCACCAGCAGCGCGCCAGCTTCGTTCACGCCGCATGCCGTGCCCTGAGTACCGTCGCTGAGCGTCACGGCGCGCTGGTGCAAGCCATCGCGCGCCGCAAAATCCGCCCAGAACGGCGCGAAGCCCTCGCGCTCGAATCGGCGCAGGGTCTGCATCAGACCGGGAACCACACGCTCCAGGGCTTGACTGGCGTCGACACCGGGCAGCGCCTCCTGCAGGCCGGCCGCGGGCGTGGACAGGTCTGGGCGATCCGGCCGGACCAAATTGATGCCGACACCAATGACCGCGTGGCGCTGTGCCCCCAGGCTGGCGGTTTCGATCAGGATGCCGCCCAGCTTGCGCTCCTGCCACCACAGGTCGTTGGGCCATTTCAGGCGGATGTCCGGATGCAGGCTCTGTGCCAGGCTCAGGCCCACGGCCAGAGACAAGCCCGACCAGTCGCGCACCTGCAAGGGCAGGCCCAGGGAAAACGTGAGTGCGGCACCGGGTTGGCTGTACCACGACCGTCCCATGCGACCGCGGCCCGCGATCTGGGCCAGAGCCACGAGCAGGGTGGGCGGCAACGCGCCGGCCCGAGCCCGACGCATAAGCTCGGTGTTGGTGGAGTCCACCTCGGGCAGGACCTGCACCACCAGCCCCGGCATCCAGGGGGCCAGTTGCTCACGCAAGGTGTCCACGGCCCGGTGCGGCATGGCGGCGGCGGCTCAACGACGGCGCTTGGGCGCCAGCAGGGTCTGACGGCACGCGGGAGCTCCGCACCAACAGGGGTATTCGGCCTTGAGCTTGGGCGTGTAGCGCTCATCGATGATGAGGCCATAGTCGTAGTGCAACTCCTCGCCCGCCGCGATGTTGCGCAGCGCCCGGATGAAGACACGACCGTCTTCCTCGTCAGCCACGCAGTTGGGATCGCACGAGTGGTTGATCCAGCGCGACGAATTGCCCCCCACCTTGGCGTCGATCACATGCTGCTCGTCGATATGAAAGTAGAAGGTGTGGTTGGGGTCGCCGGGGTCGTGGGGGTGGCGCGCCTGCGCTTCCTCCCAGGTGATGACCTCCCCCACGTACTCTATGATGGTCTCGCCCTCGGCGATGTCCGCCACGGCGAACACCCCCTTGCCGTGCACGCCGGAGCGGCGTACCTGGATGCGGCGACCCCCAGGGGCGCTACCGGAATTCGTCGATTTTTTGGACACGGGCAAAAATTTGGTATGGTGAACTCATACGGGCGTGCGCGTGTGCGTGCCCGCGTGTGCATGCGCGCTGGTGCGCGCGAAGACCTGGATTGTAATGAGATGAAAACACTGGTGATTGCCGAAAAACCGTCCGTGGCCCAGGACATCGTGCGCGCCCTCACGCCGGTGGCGGGCAAGTTCGACAAGGCCGACGAACACTTCGAGAACGACACCTACGTGGTCACCAGTGCCGTGGGACATCTGGTGGAAATCCAGGCGCCCGAGGCGTTTGACGTCAAGCGCGGCAAATGGAGCTTTGCACACTTGCCGGTGATCCCGCCCTACTTCGACCTCAAACCGGTGGACAAGACCAAGACGCGGCTCAATGCCGTGGTCAAACTGGCACGTCGCAAGGACGTCGGCACCCTGGTGAATGCCTGCGACGCGGGCCGCGAGGGGGAACTGATCTTCCGCCTGATCGAGCAGTACGCGGGCGGTGCCAAGCCCCTGGGCAAGCCGGTGCGACGCCTGTGGCTTCAGTCCATGACCCCCCAGGCCATTCGCGACGGCTTCGCCAGCCTGCGCACCAATGAGCAGATGCAGGGCCTGGCGGACGCCGCGCGCTGCCGCTCGGAGGCCGACTGGCTGGTGGGCATCAACGGCACGCGGGCCATGACCGCCTTCAACTCGCGCGACGGTGGCTTCTTCCTGACAACGGTGGGCCGGGTGCAGACCCCCACGTTGTCAGTGGTGGTCGAGCGCGAGGAGCAGATTCGCAAGTTCGTCAGTCGCGACTACTGGGAAGTCCACGCCAGCTTCCTGGCGCAGGCCGGTGAGTACCCCGGCAAGTGGTTCAACCCCCAGCACAAGAAGTCCGAGGACGGTGAACTCAAGGCCGACCGGGTGTGGAGCGAGCGCGAGGCGCTGGACATTGCCAACGCCGTGCGCGGCAAGGCCGCCACGGTCACGGAGGAATCCAAGCCCACCACGCAGGCCAGCCCGCTGCTGTTCGACCTGACCTCGCTGCAACGCGAGGCAAATGGCAAGTTCGGCTTTTCCGCCAAGACCACGCTGGCGCTGGCGCAAAGCCTGTACGAACGCCACAAGGCCCTGACCTATCCGCGTACCGATTCGCGCGCCCTGCCCGAGGACTACCTGCCGGTGGTGCGCCAGACCTTCGAGATGCTGGCCGGCAGCAGCATGGGCCACTTGAGTCCACACGCCCGCACCGCTTTGCAGGGCAACTACATCAAGCCCAGCAAGCGCATCTTCGACAACGCCAAGGTGAGCGACCACTTTGCCATCATCCCCACACTGCAGGCACCCCATGGCCTGAGCGAAGCCGAGCAAAAGCTGTACGACCTGGTCGTGCGCCGCTTCATGGCGGTGTTCTTCCCCAGCGCCGAATATCTGGTGACCACGCGCATTTCCCAGGTGGTGGGCCACAGCTTCAAGACCGAGGGCAAGGTACTGGTCAGGCCAGGCTGGCTGGCTATTTACGGCAAGGAAGCCGCGGACGAGGTGCCCGACGCCAAGGATGGCGACAAGGGCCAGAGCCTGGTGCCCGTCCAGCCGGGCGAAACGGTGCGCACCGAAACCGCCCAGGCCAAGGGCTTGAAGACCCGCCCGCCGGCACGCTACTCGGAAGCCACGCTGCTGGGCGCCATGGAAGGCGCGGGCAAGTTGGTGGAAGACGACGAGCTGCGCCAGGCGATGCAGGAGAAGGGCCTGGGTACGCCTGCCACACGCGCCACCATCATCGAAGGCCTGATCGCCGAGAAGTACATGCTGCGTGACGGCCGGGAACTGATCCCCACGGCCAAGGCCTTCCAGCTCATGACCCTGCTGCGCGGACTGGGCGTGGAGGAACTCACCAAGGCCGAACTCACCGGGGAATGGGAATACCAGCTGGCCCAGATGGAGCACGGCAGGTTGGCGCGCGACAAGTTCATGGCCGGCATTGCCGCCATGACCGAGCATATGGTCAAGAAGGCCAAGGAATACGACCGCGACACCATCCCCGGCGACTACGCCACGCTTCAGGCGCCCTGCCCCAACTGCGGCGGCGTGGTCAAGGAAAACTACCGGCGCTATACCTGCACCGGCAAAGATGGTTCGAGCGAGGGCTGCGGCTTCTCGTTCGGCAAGTCGCCGGCCGGGCGCACCTTTGAACTGGCCGAGGTTGAGCAATTCCTGCGCGAGCGCAAAATCGGGCCACTGGAGGGGTTCCGCTCCAAGGCGGGCTGGCCCTTCACGGCCGAGATGGTCCTCAAGTTCGACGAAGAGGCCAGGAACTACAAGCTGGAGTTTGATTTCGGCGATGACCGAAATGCAGAGGACACGGGCGAGCTGATCGATTTTTCGGCGCAGACCTCCCTGGGTGCCTGTCCCAAGTGCGGCGGCGCGGTGTTCGAGCATGGCAAGAGCTATGTGTGCGAGAAGTCCGTTTCCACCCACGCCCAGGCCGCGCCGAGTTGCGACTTCAAAAGCGGCCAGATCATCCTGCAGCAACCTATCGTGCGCGAGCAAATGAGCAAGCTGCTGGAAACCGGCAAGACTGATCTGCTGGACAAGTTCGTGTCCATGCGCACGCGGCGTGCTTTCAAGGCCCATCTGGTGTGGGACAAGGAGGCCGGCAAGGTGAATTTCGAATTTGCACCCAGCAAGTTCCCGCCGCGCAAACCGCCCGCCGGCAAGACGTCGGCCCCCAAGCCAACGGCCAGGAAGGCCCCTGCGAAGAAAGCGACAGGCCCGGCCCGCAAGACGCCGCGCGCCCCTGCGGCAGGCCTGCAGCCCAGCGCTGCGCTGGCGGCAGTCATCGGCAACGAGCCCGTGGCCCGCACCCAGGTCATCAAGAAGCTGTGGGACTACATCAAGGCACAAGGCCTGCAGGACGCGACGAACAAGCGTGCCATCAATGCCGACGCCAAGCTGGAGGCGGTGTTTGGCAAATCGCAGGTGACGATGTTCGAGCTGGCGGGGATCGTGGGCAAGCACCTGTCCTGAAGATCGGCAAAGGTTCAAATTGACGGGTGGTTTTTCGTCTTATGCGGGGTGCGTGCGCAAGTGCCGCAGCGCCTGCCAGGGAGAAAATCCCTTTTATTGAAGGAATCTGAGCCATGACGAAGCTGCTGACAGTGCTGCCCCTGCTTTGCGCCCTTGGCGCCCATGCCGCCGGGACCGACGAACTCTGGGAAATGACCACCAGCATGGAAATGCCCGGCATGAAGATGCCGCCCACCAAGACCACGTTCTGCATGCCCAAGGGAGGAGACTACAAGCCCGAGTCGCCCAAGGAGAGCAACTGCCAGATGCTGGACATGAAGAGTGTTGGCAATACAACGCGATGGAAGATGCGCTGTACGGGCAAGCAAGCCATGGAAGGGACGGGCGAGATGACCCGCACCGCCGACACCATGACGCAAAAGACGACCATGACCATGGACAAGATGACCATGACGACGGTTTCCAACAGCAAGCGCATCGGCACCTGCGACGCCGCAGCAGACAAGAAGAAGGTGGAAGAGATGGTGGCGAGCAGCATGAGCAAGACGTGCGCCAGCCAAGTCGACAGCACCTACCGCAGCGGCGGCTATGAAGCGAAGATGCCTGAGATGTGGGTCCGACAACAACAATGTGCGAGTTCCAAGGCAGCTCTGTGCGAAAAGGCTCGCGGTTACGTAAACAACGGTGGCTACGCCGAATACACCACGTATGCCAACAGCAAGGGCTGGGTAGCCGCCGAATGCGGCATCAACCTGGAGGCGCGGCGCGTGGATTTGTGCAAGCGGGCCGTGAATGAAAAACAATATGCCTTCGTCAAGGATCGCTGTCCGATTGAAGCGCAGGCCTTTGCCGACGAATATGCGAGAAACTGCCAGGGCTTTGGGCGTGATTACACAGCCGATCTAGCTCGCCCCAACGCCAAGCAGTGCCGCGCGCTGCGTCCCTGGGCGGGCAAATCCACCAAGGGTGCTACGGGCAGCGCGGGGCCGTCGGCCATCGGCACCGTGGATGCCAGGGGTGAGCGGACCACCGCCAGTCCGACCCGCAAACCCGCGCCGGGGACCGACAGGCCCGCGAACAAGTCCCCCGCTGCCGACGCCGACAGGCAGCGCGGTGCCAACAAGAACACCGACCCCGCGAACACGCTGATGGACAGCGTCAGGCTCCTTGGGGATAAGCTCAAGTTCTGATCGCGGGGAGCCACGGCACATGCGCAGGATCGCGCTGGCGCTGTTCGCGCTCGTGTGCAGCCTGGATGCGCTGTCCATCCCACTGCCCTTCCCGGTCGAGGCACGGTCGTACCTCGTGCAGGTCAACGACCAGACACGCTGGGAGCACGCCAGCACGCGCCGCCTGTCGCCGGCCAGCCTGACCAAACTCATGATGGCACTGCTGGTGCTGGAGAACTACCGCCCCCAGGATATGGTCACCGTCAGCCCGGCGGCGGCCCGCGAGACCGGCACGCGGCTCGGGCTCAAGGCAGGCGAGCAGATGTCCGTGCGCGACCTGCTCGCCGCCAGCCTTGTCCGTTCAACCAACGACAGCTGTCACGCGCTGGCTGATCATGTGGGCGGCGATGAAAAACGGTTTGTCCAGCGCATGAACGCACGCGCACGGCAGTGGGGGCTGACCGCCACGCACTTCCACAACGCCTGCGGCCATGACGATGGTGCCCACTATTCGTCGGCGCACGACCTTGCGCTGCTCGCGCGCAAGGCGCTGGCCCAACCCGTGCTGGCCGAATTGGTGGCCCAGCCCTCTGTCACCGTGCAGACCGCCGGCGGCAAGCGCCAGTTCACACTGGCCAACAGCAACGCGCTGGTGGGCCGCTACGATGGCGCCGTCGGCGTCAAGACCGGGTTCACGCCCAAGGCCGGCAAGTGTGTGATCGCCCTGGCACAGCGCGACGGGGTGAAGGTGCTGCTGGTACTGCTCAACGGCGCAAACCGCTGGTGGGATGCTTCCGACATCCTCGACCACGCCTTTGCGCATGCCCATGACGCCGGCACTTCCTGAGGCTTGGCGACATTGGCTGGTCCTGCTGACGGCCATTCTGGCGAGCTACGCGAATTCACTGTGGGGCGCATTCCAGTTCGATGATTTCAACGTCATCGTGCACTACACCAAGGTGCACAGTTGGAGTGCCTGGTGGATCGATGTGGGCCACGGCCTGCGTCCCTTGCTCAAGCTGAGCTACACGCTGAATTGGACCTCGGGCTGGGGCGAGACAGGCTTTCACGTCTTCAATATCGCCGTGCATCTGGGCTCCACCGCACTGGTGTACCACCTGGCCGCGCATATGGCGGCCTGGGGCCGATCGCCCCAAGCCGCCAAGGACCGTGACGTTCCCCTGCTGGCCGCGCTGCTGTTTGCCCTGCATCCCCTGCAGACCGAGGCCGTCACCTACATCAGCGGACGTTCGGCCTCGCTCATGACCCTGCTCTACCTGGCGGCGTTGCTGGCCTACGCGCGTGACCACACGCAAGGCCGCGCGGGCTGGCGACGCCTGCTGTCGCCCACGCTGTTTGTGCTGGCCGTGGCCACCAAGGAAACCGCGATCACCCTGCCGGCGGCATTGCTGCTGTGGGACCTTTGCGCCGGCCAGCCCATGGCGTGGCGGGACCTGTGGCGACGACAGGGCTGGCACTGGGTAGCCGGCTTGCTGCTGTGCCTGGGCTTGCTGGCCCACCCCCGCTACGTGCAATTGCTGGCATTCAGCGCCCAGTTGCACGGCCTGCGGGAGAACCTGCTGACGCAACTGCACGCCATGAGTTACCTCCTGAGTCAGTGGGCGTTACCCTGGCGCGCCAACATTGACCCTGATCTCCCTGTTTTGCGCCATGGCTCCGAAGCCGCATGGGACCTTGCGCTGTGGAGCACGCTTGCCCTGTTGGCCATTCGGTGGAGGCGCCGTGCGCCTGCGCTGGGCTTCGCGGTCGGCTGGTTTCTGCTCCAACTACTGCCCATCTATGCCGTCTTCCCGCGCGTGGACGTGGCCAATGACCGGCAGTTGTACCTGGCAGCTTGGCCCGCATTGGTGCCGTTGGCGGCCGCGTGGCTGACCGCTCTTCCCAACAGGCGCATTCGACGCGGAGTCACGACCGCCGTGCTGCTGTCATTGGCCGCGCTGACCATCCATCGCAATCAAGCCTATCGGGACGAGGTGAGCCTGTGGACTGCCACGGCGCGCAGTTCGCCGGGAAAGGCACGCGCCCACAACAACCTGGGCTACGCCCACTTCCTGCGACATGAATTTCCACAAGCCCGCACCGCCTACCTCAAAGCCCTGGAACTGGACCCCGACTACTGGCTGGCTCAGAGAAACCTGGAGCAGTTGCCCGACCTCGACCCCTAGGACTGCCTGGCGTCCACAGCCTCGACCGCGGAGGGTTCCCCCGTGTCTTCCACCGGCTCGAACACGTGCACAGCGTTGCGCCCCGCTTCCTTGGCTCGGTACATGGCGCTGTCCGCTTGCTTGAACAACTCCCCCACCGATGATTGACGCCGCCCCTGCAGGGCGATTCCGATGCTCAAGGTGCAGCGGTAGAAGGTGCCGCCCAGATCGTAGGGTTGCGCCAGGGTGACCAGCATCTTTTCGGCGACGCCGCGTGCCTGAACGGCCGCTTCATGCGGTTGCACACTCAAGCCCAACAGCAGCACCACGAATTCATCCCCCCCCTGACGCGCCACGGTGTCTCCCTCGCGCACGCAAGCCTGCAAGCGGTGCGCCACCTGCTGCAACAGACGATCCCCCATGTCATGGCCCAGACTGTCGTTCAATCGCTTGAAGTGGTCCAGGTCAATGAACATCAGGGCCACATGGGCATGATTGCGCGCGCTGCCCGCCAAGGCCTGCTGCAATCGATCAATCATGAGGCGCCGGTTTGGAAGCAGGGTGAGCGAATCGTAGAACGCCAAGCGCCGTATCTCCTCTTCGGTCGCCTTGCGTTGCGACAAGTCCGTGAACGCGCCCACGTAATGCGTAACCTCGCCATGGGCGTTGGCCACGGCCGTGACGGTCAACCATTCGGGGTAGACATCGCCGCTCTTGCGCCGGTTCCAGATCTCCCCTTGCCAAGTGCCAGCTCGGTTCACCGCGTCCCAGAAGGAGACGAAGAAGACCTGATCGTGCCTCCCGGAGCTCAGCATCCGTGGCGTATGTCCCACAACTTCATGTGCCGCGTAACCGGTGATATCCGTGAAGCCGCGGTTGACCTTGAGGATGCGGCGGTTGGCGTCCGTCACCATCATGCCTTCCTGCGCCTCGAACGCGGTGGCGGCAACCCGCAACTCTTCTGCCGCCTGCTTCTCAGCGGTGATGTCTCGCCCCACGCCGCGGTAGCCGCGAAACTCGCCAGCGGCGTCGAACACCGGCGTACCGCTGATGGAGACCCAATGCTGGCGTCCATCGTGGTCCGGGCGACGCATTTCGAAGTGGCGAAACTCCTGATGCGCCATCAACACAGCGCGGTGCCGTTCCCAATCCTCTTCGGTCAGGTTCAGCGCCGGAAAATCCCACCGTTGCCTGCCCACGTGGGCCGTGTCGGTGATGCCCGTCAGCTCCTCCAGATGTCCTTGTACGCGCACGAAGCGGAAGTCGGCGTCCTGCTCCCAGTACCAGTCCGACGACAACTCGGTCAGACTGCGAAACCTGGCTTCGCTTTCGCGCAAGGCATCGTCGGCACGACGGCGATCGGTCACATCCAGACAGGTACCGACCATGCGCACGGCCCGGCCACCGACGTCTCGTTCAACCACCCTGCCGCGCGCCAGGAACCATCGCCACAGCCCCTGCTTGTTACGCAGGCGGCACTCCACCTCGAACCGCGGGGTCTGTCCCTTGAGATGCGGATACAGTGCCGCGCGTACACCACCCATGTCCGCTGTATGGAACATGGAACGGACCCCTCCGTTGGACACTTTCAATTCGCCGGATCGATAACCGAGAAGGGTTTCCATGCGTTCGTTGAAGGTGAAGCTCCCGGTATTCAAGTACCAATCCCACATTCCCAGATCCGCTCCAGCCAGCGCCAATTCCATGCGCTGCTCACTCTCTGCGAGCAGATGAGCTGCGCGCTTGCGCTCGGTGATGTCCAGCAAATACCCGGTCCACAGCACACTGCCGTCCGGCTGAAGGCGGGGCGCGGAATCCAGGGACAACCATCGCTCGGCACCCAGTTCATCCAGCATGCGGAATTCGTGATGTCTGTTCAAGCTGGCCCCCGACAGCGCCAACACACGAGATTCCTGCGTCACGGCCAGCAGGCCGGGCAAGTCTTCAGGATGTACTTTGCCGAATACCTTGGTTGCATCCGCGGTCGCCTCTTCAGGTGACAGATGCAGCAATTCCTGGCACCGTTGACTCATGTAGGGGAAATGCCCGCGCCCTTGGGCATCCATCAGGTACTGGTACACGACGCCGGGCACACGGTCCGATACCTGGCGCAGTCTCTGCTCGGACAACTCGACACGCGCGTGCGCCTTCTGCACCTGAACCTGATAGACGGTAAACGCCAGAGCGAGGGCCAGCAGCAGGACGGAGATGACGGTCCCCTGTACCAGCGCCACCCGACGCATGGCCAGGTACGGCGCCATGACTTCGTCCGCACCAAAGCCCACGGCGATGAACAACGGCAAGTCCGGCACCTTGCGAAAGTAGACGAAGCGCCGGACCCCGTCTACAGGGGATTGCACCTCATGAAACCCCTGCTCCCGGCCTTGCCGCAGCAACGCAAAGGTGGGTGAAGCCGCCACCGACCCGGCCTGGGCCACGCTGCTCGCGGCGCGGCGTGCGCGGGTCACTCCGTCCAGACCGTTGAGCGCAACAAAGCCCGTGGCCCCCACATCAATCTGATCATAGAAACGGTTGAAATAGGCCGGATCCACCGACACGACGGCCACGCCACCAAAGCTGCCGTCGGGTCGATTGATGCGTCGCGACAACTGGATTGACCACTTGCCCGATACCCGCCCTTGCACCGGCTTGGACACGAACAGCTTGCCACTGTCCTGCTGCACGTGAACCTTGAAATGCTCCCGGTCCGACAGATCCAACCTTCCCGTGATGGGCAGATTGCCCAGACGGTAGATGCCTTGCGCATCGATGACGCCCACTTGGTTGAACACGGTGGCATCCAGCTCACCCTGCTCAACCATGGCCCGCAAGTCCATGGCATCACCCCGACGCTGATATTGCGCGACCACAAAACGCAAGGCCTGATCCGCCGCGCGCAGAGTGCTTGCCGCATGCTCCTGGGCCAGCCGGCTCAGGTTGGACAGGCTGAGTTCCGCGTGCCTGAGGCGCTCGTCCCGCTGGGCGTCGATCTGGCTCTGGACCTGAATCCATACCAAAGCGACCAGCAGCACCGTGACACACCAGGCAAAGGCAACCACCTCCCAACCACGGCCCGTATGTCGAGACAGTGGATAGGTACTCACAGGTCTCCTCATTCAATCCGCCGGCCGCGATACTGCCGATCGCGATTCCGTGCCTACGGGCTGAATGTTGCCCGAGGGCATCCTGCGGATGTTGCGCCAAGTCAAGAAAGCATCGTGCGCGCCTTGACGCCCAAGCATCTGCACCATCGCTGCTCTGCGCCCACGATTCGCGAGCGGACGCCCCAGTACCACCGAGTCACAGCTCGAAGTGATGTGGCAGCAGTTCGAATTGCGCTGGCAGGAGGTGCAAGATATCGTTCAGTGGCACGGGGCGAGAGAAGAGATAGCCTTGGGCTGCCATTTTCACGCCGGGCGACAGTTGCCGCAGCACGTCCAACTGCCCGAATTCCTCCACGCCCTCGGCCACCACCGCCAGGTGGAGTGCATGCGCCATCGCCAGGATGGCTGCGACCAAGGTGTTGCCGGTCATGTGGCTGACCTCCAGGTCCAGACCGTCGATGAAAGACTTGTCGATCTTGAGCACATTGACCGAGAAACGCTGCAGGTAGGCCAGGCTGGAGTACCCCGTGCCGAAATCGTCGATGGCCAGCGTGCAGCCCAGTTGACGTAGGCGGGAGAGTGTCTCATTCACCTGCTCGAAGTGACCCAGCAGGATGCTTTCCGTCAGTTCGAGCTCAAGCAGCTGCGGTGCCAGTCCCGATGCGCTCAGGGCGCGCGCGATCGTCTGTGGCAGCTTGGCGTCGCGGAACTGTGCTGCCGACAGGTTGACCGCCACTCCAGCTCCCGGGAAACGCTCCTGCCACTGTGCGCAGCACCGGCAGGCTTCCTCCAGCACCCTCAGGCCGATCTCTCCGATGAGACCTGCCTTTTCCGCAATGGGAATGAACTGCGCAGGCGACAGGGCGCGCCCGGCATCACTCCAGCGCGCAAGCGCCTCGAATCCCAGGACGTGACCGTCTGCCAGGTCCACCTTGGGCTGAAAACTGACGGACAGTCCTTGATTGCTCTCGATCCCAGCACGCAAACGTTGCTCGATGTTGAGCTTTTCCACGACCGCGCGGGCCATGTCGGGCGTGAAGAACTGGTAATTCCCACGCCCGGCCTCCTTGGCACGGTACAGCGCCACATCGGCGTTCTTCATCAATTCCTCGCCGCTTTCGCCATCCTGAGGGAAGCAGGCGATGCCAATGCTGGTGCTGGTATGGATCTCGCCATCGGACAGGGTAAAAGGTTGGCTGAGTGCCACCGCAATGCTCTTGGCCACATAGGCGACGTCTTCCACCGCTTCGATGCTCTCAAGCAGGATGGCAAACTCATCCCCCCCGAGGCGACAGACGGTGTCGGACTCCCGAATGCGCTCGCGCAGCAACTGGGCCACCTTCTCCAGGAGTTCGTCGCCGCTGGCATGCCCGTAGCTGTCGTTGATCTGCTTGAAGTCATCCAGATCAGCCACCATCACCACCAGCCCGCGGCTGCCGCGGCGGGCGCGGCGAATCGCCACTTTCACGCGGTCAAAAAACAGGGTCCGATTGGCCAGTCCGGTCAGCGTGTCATAGTAGGCCAGTGTGCGCAGCTGTTGTTTGGCCTCGATGCGATCGCGGATGTCGATGAACACCGCCACCGACACGTAGCTGCTTTCCACCAGATGCAGCGGATTGATGGTGAGCTCGACGGGGAGCGAGTGCCCGTCGCAGGTTTTGAGCCATGCCTCGCCGCTGTAGTCTTGCCACTGCGCGGCAGCGTCCACTGCCGCCCCTTGCAGAGCACCCTCCTCGGAGGGTGTGAGCAGCAAAAGGTCCAGAAAACTCATGCCCTCCAGTTGTGCCGCGGTGCAACCCAGCAGGCGCAGGGCTTCCGGGTTGGCAAAGGCAATGGCACCGCTGGCATCCACCGCGAGCACGCCAGCCCCCAGGTGGTCGGTGATGCCCTTGAGAAACACGCTTTGCTGCCGAAACCGGCGGCCGGTTTGCTGCTGGCGCACCGTCAGCAATACGATCCCGGCCAGCAGCAGCAGCACGGTCAGATTCAGGATCAGCCGAATGTGCCCGTCGTATACCTGGACAGGCCAGTCCAGCCAGAGAAACAGCAGTGCCCAGCACCCGCCCAGCAAGACCACGCTGGCCAGCACATAGCGTGCGCCAGCCCAATAGTTGACATGGGCTCTACGCCCAACGGCTTTCGCGGTCTTGAACATGGATGAAAATCCTGCTGCCTCTTGATTCGGCGGCATACCATTATGCAGGCTCGCGAACCATTGCAGTAGCGGGAGGAACCGCCCCCAAGGGAAAACGCCACCTCTTCTGTAAGGCCTGCGGCACAATTCCGACCCACGACACATATTGTGACAACCGGGAGATGATGTTGACAGCATGCAGGATTGGAGTGATTGGTGGCAGCGGGCTGTATCAGATGGACGGTTTGGTTCACGTGCAGGAACACCAGATACGCACACCCTTCGGCACTACATCGGACGCCATCCTCACTGGAGAACTGTCAGGCGTACCGGTGGCCTTTCTGGCCCGACACGGACGCGGCCACGGGTTGATCCCAACGGAGATCCCCTTTCGTGCCAACATCTGGGCGCTCAAGAGTCTGGGTGTGGAGTATTTGGTGTCGGTTTCTGCCGTGGGTTCGCTGCGAGAGGAGATTGCGCCCCTGGACATGGTGCTACCGGACCAGTTCATCGACCTGACCCGGCATCGGATCGGCACCTTCTTTGGCGCGGGCGCGGTGGCCCACGTCTCCATGGCCGATCCCACCTGCACGGTGCTTCGCAGCGTGCTCCGGGAGGCTTTTGCCAGTGCCCGCCTTGACGGTACCCAACTGCATGCGCAAGGCTGCTATGCCTGCATCGAGGGGCCGGCATTTTCCTCGCGCGCCGAATCGCATTGGTACCGCAGTCTGGACGCGTCCATCATCGGCATGACCAACATGCCCGAAGCGCGGCTGGCGCGCGAAGCGGAAATCGCGTACGCCACGCTCGCCCTGGTCACCGACTGGGATTGCTGGCGGCCCAACCAGGCTTGCGTCACGGCGGAAATGGCCCTGTCCAACCTGCGCGTGAACGCCACGCGGGCACAGCAGGTTCTGGCCCACGCCATTGCACGCCTGGCGGCCACCTGGCCAGCATCGAGTGCCCACACGGCCTTACAGTCTGCCCTGGTCACGCCACTGGGGGCCATGACGCCTGAAGTACGGGAACGGCTACGCCCCTTGCTGTCCCGGTATCTGTAGCTGCCCACTCAGCCGGCCAGGGGCAGGACCTGCCGACGCTGAAACGTGTTGGCGCCGCCAATGCGCGGGAAGTACGAGGTCCAAGCGGGCGAGCCCGCTGGCCAGTTGGCCAGAAATAGTTGTTCCCAGCGCGTCGTGTCGTAACGCACAGGCAGCAGGGCGACATACGTGCCTGCCAGTCGCAACTCATGCACCACCTCGTGCGGCGATGGCGTCAGACCCACGCGCACGCACAGTCCGCACAGGTCACCTGCAAAGTTCGGCATCCCGGCCGCACCGTTGTTGGCCACCGCCGCACACGTTCCTGAGGGCAAGGCAAACGAGCGCAGGGCCGGCAGGCAGGTGTGGGTGCTGGCAAACAGGTCCACCTCCGCTGTGGCAAAGGCGCTCTCGCGCCAACCTCGCAGGGACGGGTCGTCCAGGGCGCCGGGGTCGAAGCGCCAGCCCGCCAGGGAGTCCGCGTCGCCATGCACGACCCCGACACGGCAGTCACCCACCCGGTAGCGCGCCAGCATGGGCAGCGCCGCCAGGCGTACCAGGACCTGGGGGTGCCGCGCGGCAGTGGTCTTGAGCCGGGCGTGGATCGCATTGGATCGCTGCACCACCTGCGCATCCACCGCATCCGGGTAGGCGCAGCCGCAGCCGGCATCGTCGGCGTCGCTGCCCAGCTCGGCCTCCACGTTGCCCAGCGTTGCATCGTGCGCCAGCACGCGCCGGTTCACCTCGTCAAAGCCGGCGTCATCGCAGTTGAACCAATTGAAGTCGCCGTTGAAGCACAGGGTGGGCGCGGTGACTTCGGCACTGGCCATGGCCTGCACCGTGTCCAGCGCGGGCAGGTTGCCGTACAGGCCGCCCACCACATACAGGGTGGACGTCGCGCGTTCGTGGGCGTCACGCAGCGCCTGGGGTCCATAGCGGTAACGCAGGGGGCACACGCGCCCCGGGAGCTCGGCGTGGGCATCGACATTCATTTGAACATTCCCCGCAAGAGGTCGGGCGTATCGTCAGTGACCGTCAGGTCCGACACCAGGGCGCCCTGACGCAGCACCCAGGCCCGACGGGCCAGACGCGGCAACACGTCCAGGTCGTGCACCACGCACACCAACGTGGCCCGTCGCTCGGTCACCACGCTCACCAGCAGATCCAGCACGTCGTCTGCGGCCTCGGCGTCCAGACTGGCGGTGGGTTCGTCGGCCAGCAGAATGAGTTCATCGACCGTGGGCGCCGCGCTTTGCAGCAGGGCCCGCGCAATGGCCACCTTCTGCCTCTCGCCGCCCGACAGGGAATCCGTGCGCCGCCTCGCCGCCCAACCCATGCCCACTCGATCCAGTGCCAGCCACGCCTGCTCGCGTTCGCTGCGCGGCCAGTGCCGCATCCAGGTCAGGGGCGAAGCATGACGGCCGGCCGCGCCGATGAGCACGTTGTCGATGACGCTCATTCGGTCCACCAGATGCAGCCCCTGGTGCACCTGCGCGATGCGACGCCGCAGGTGGCGCAATGTGACGCGATTCGGGCGCGCGTCCAGCACGGTATCCAGCACACGCAGACTGCCCTGACTCACCGGCGCAAATCCTGCAAGCGCTCGCAGCAGCGTGGACTTGCCGGCGCCGTTATGCCCCACCAGCGCCACGCATTCACCGGCACGCACTTCAAAATCCAGACCCTGCAGCAACCGGACGCGGCCCGCGTTGATGCCCAGGTCCCGTGCCGCGAGCACGATGGGAGAACCGTCCGTGCTCATAGGATGCGCCGCCGCACGGTGCGGCTCAGGGCGTCGAAGGCCGTCACCATCAGCACGATGGCCAGCAACAGCGTGGTCAGGCGTCCCCATTGAAACAGGGACATGGCTTCGGACAGCAGCAGTCCCAGCCCACCCGCGCCCACCAGCCCCAGGATGGTGGAGTCGCGGATGTTGAACTCCCACACATACAGCACTTGCGACACGAATTGAGGCAGCACTGCGGGCCAGACACCCAGAAAGAACACCTGCGTCGACCGCGCACCGGTCGAGCGCACGGCGTCCACAGGCCGCATGTCCAGCGACTCGATGGCCTCGGCCAGCAGCTTGCCCAGCGTGCCGGCAGAATGCGCGGCCACGGCCAGGATACCGGCTGTGGCCCCCAGCCCGACGATGCCCACGAAGAACAGCCCGAACACCAGCGTGTGGATGGCACGCAGCACATCCAGCGCCACCTTGGCTCCCCAGGCCAACGGCGGCGGTGCGTGCAGGTTGCGCGCGGCGAGCAGGCCCAGAGGCAACGCCAACAGGGCTGCCAACAGAGTGCCCAACGTGGCGATGCGCAAGGTGGTCCACAAGGCCCGGCCCACACCGCGAAGAAAGCGCTCCTCGGTGTCGCGCTGGTCTTCCTCGCGCAGCACGCGGCCCTCGGCGTCGCGCACCTGGGCACGGGGATTGCCCAACCACAGGCGCAAAAAGCTGGGCTGGGACATCTCGGCCAGCGTGGTCTGCAGGTTCTGCCAAGGCTTGCGGCCCAGGCTCAGCTCGTCCTCATCGGCCAGCGTCCAGGCGCTGACCGCCGCCAGCAGGGCGCAACCCGCCAGCAGCCACGACAGCACCGAACCGCGCAGCCGTCTCACTTGCTCGCCAGCTTCCCCGTGGCCAGCCCCGCGTCGCGGATGGGGCGGTAAAAGCTGTTGTCCTTGCTCACGAAACCGCTGTAGCGCGGCGGCAGCAGGTTCGGCGTGCGCGCCAGTTCGGGGCCCACGGATTCCAACGCGGCGCGCAACTTGGCCACAAAGGCCGCGTCCTTGGCCAGGTCGGCACGCACCGCCACGGCATCGTTGGGCAGGGGGTCGGAGGTCCAGAAGATCACGCTGTCCTGGGGTTTGATCAGGCCCTCGGAGATCATGGCGTCGCGGTTGCGGTTGTAGTCGGCGCCGGCGTCGATCTCGCCACGCGTCACCTGCATTTCGATGGCCTGGTGCTTGGTGTAGAGCACACGCCCCAGGTAGGCTTCGGGTTCGATCTTGTTCTTCTGAAAATGATGGTACGGGATCAGGTAGCCGGACGTGGACCCCTTGTCGCCAAACGCGAACGTGCGCCCCTTGAGATCGGCAATCGACTTGATGCCCGACTTGGGGTGCGTGACCATGATGGCGTAGTACTCGGGCTTGTGGTCGTACAGGATCGTGGCCACGGCCTGCGCGCCGGCCGTGTGGTTCGCCAGCACATAGCCCCAAGGCCCCATGAGCGCGATGTCAGTCTCGCCTGCGGCCAGCGACTTGGCCAAGCCCTCCCACGTATCCACGGTGTAGAGCTTGACCTTGCGCCCGAGCTTGCTCGCCAAATGTTCGGCCAGCGGGCGGTAGGTGGCGTCGTTCTTTTCCTTGTCGGCCTGGTACAAGCCCACGCCGAAGCGCAGCACGTCGTCGGCACGCGCGGGCGAAGACAACATCAGAACGGAGCCCAACAGGGCCAGCAACAGGGAGGTACGTCGTTTCATGAATCACCTGAGAATGAGAAATGAGAAGAATGGACCCGTGACAGTGTGCCCCAGACTCGGGTTCGTGCGGTCAGCGACGCTGCTTGGTTCAGGCGGCGCAGGATGGCGCAGTGGCGACGACATCCTCCAGTGCCCCGCCGCAGCTGGAGCCCTGGCCTGCCGTGCAGCCGAAACAGTGGTCCGCCACGCAGATGGGCTGGTCTTCGAGAAACTCCGCCTGCAACTCGCTGATGTGTACCCGGCCACGGTGGACATAGTGCGTGGGCAGGCCGAGCTGCTGGTTGAAGTCGCAGTCGAACAGATAGCCCTGCCAGTCCACGCTGACCAGGCTGCGGCACATGACCTGTGCCAGATTCTCGGGACGGTGCGCGTCACGCAGCAACTGCATGTAGCTGTTGAACTGCCCCTTGGACACCAGCATGGAACCGAAGCGTTGAATGGGCATGTTGGCCACGGTGAACAGGTGGTTGAACACGACGCCGAAGTGCTCCTTCAGGTGTTGTTTGTAGGTGCGTTCCAGTCCGTCCTGCGCAGGCGGCAGGCTGGGGCCTTGTGGGTTGTACACGAGGTTGATCACGAGTCCCGAGTCCGCTTGCCCGTAGCCCAAGGTGTTGAGCCGACGCAGCCCCCGCAGGCTGGCGTCAAACACGCCCTTGCCGCGCTGCTTGTCGACGTTTTCTTCCAGATAGCAGGGCAGCGAAGCCGCCACCTCGACGTGGTGGGTCGCCAGGAACTGCGCCAGATCCTCGTGCCCGGGCTCTTCCAGGATGGTGAGGTTGCAGCGATCGATCACGCGCAGACCCCGCGAGCGCGCCGCCACCACCAGCTGCCGGAAATGCGGATTCAGCTCCGGCGCACCGCCGGTCAGGTCCAGGGTGCGTACGCTGGGGCTGGCATCCAGAAAGGTCAGCAAGGCGTCCACTGTCTCGCCCGACATTTCCTCCGTGCGGTTGGGCCCGGCGTTCACGTGACAATGCACGCACGTCTGGTTGCAGCGGTAGCCCAGGTTCACCTGGACGGTTTCCACCACGCCTCGGCGCAGGGCGGGAAAGTCGGTCTGGAGCAGCAGGGGCAAGGTGGCGTGCATAAGGTGAGGTGTGTGAAGTGCCGTAGTCGCTGAGTCGCGCTGCAAGGTTGAAACCTTACACCATCCGATCCCCCAGACTTGGAGAACACCCGCGCGCGGGCATCACTTCAACCATGGCGTTGTCGCCTGCAGCCTGCGCCCGATGGCAAACAGCGCTGGAATGGACACCAGAATGCCCACCACGGCCAGCGGTCCCGCCCAGCAGAACACGGGCAGCTCGATGCGTTGCTCCATCTGGGCTTGCCGCAAATACAGCACGCCCAGGGGAAGATTGAACATCAGGGCGGTGGCCGTGCCCGGCATGTACCGCCGCATGGCGACCGTCGCCAGCGAATGCGGCAAGAACGCATTAAGGACCATGGCCAGCACGTACCCCGCCATCAGGTACGCACTCACGCTGCCGGCGCGGGACACGGCAGCGGCAGCGGTCACCGCGACGAGTGCAACGGACAACACCAGCACCGCAAACCGAAACTCCCGCGCGCCCACCGGCGCGTGCCACTTGCCGGCGTCGGCCGACCACCGGGGCAAGAACAAGGCTTCCTCGGTGTTGTGCAGGAGCACTCCCAGCGTAAAGAGCCATCCGGTCAACGTAAGCGACATGGGGTCTGCGTGTTTGTCATGAGCCGGCCCGTCCTGGGGCCAGTTTGTTGCCAGGACTATAGCCTGTGCGCAGCAACCTTCCGTGGATGGGGGCACCTGACATGGCTTCCCTGCCGACTGCTATATTCAAACCCTTGTTTGGCCACATCGTCTGGAGAAAATTGTGCAGTTGGTTTGTCTTGATCTTGAAGGCGTTCTCGTTCCCGAAATCTGGATCGAGTTTGCTCAGCGCACCGGCATTCCAGAGTTGCGCCGCACCACCCGCGACGAACCAGACTACGACAAGCTGATGAAGTTTCGCCTGGACCTGCTGCGCCAGCACAGGCTGGGCTTGCCGGACATCCAGAAGGTGATCGCCGAAATGGGTCCGGAGCCGGGCGCCAAGGAGTTTCTGGACGCGCTTCGCCAGCACTACCAGGTGGTGATCCTGTCCGACACCTTCTACGAGTTCGCCATGCCCCTCATGGCCCAGCTGGGCATGCCCACGCTGTTCTGCCACAAGCTGGAGGCCGACGCCCAAGGCTTCCTGGTGAACTACCACCTGCGCATGCCCAACCAGAAACGCGAAGCGGTGCAACGCTTCAAGGAAATCAACTTCCAGGTGATTGCCGCGGGTGACTCGTACAACGACACGGCCATGCTCAAGGAAGCGCACGCCGGCATCCTGTTTCGCGCACCACAGAACGTCATTGACGAGTTTCCGCAGTTCCCGGTGGAGACGCAGTACGCAGGGTTGCGTGCGCAGATCGACCGGGCAGCGGCCCGCATCGCCGCCCAAATGTAGAAGCCCGCGGGCCCCCGACTCTCTGACAGGCAAACGGGTCCTTTCGGCCCCGGAGCGGGCCGGCGCCCCACACAGTGGCCTCGTGGAACGAGGCGCAGACAGGCCGGCCAGCGCCTGACTCTTGACCTGTCCGGCAAGGGTGCAGTGCTTACTTGTTGACCACGCGCACCATCTCCAGCACCTTGCTGGAGTAGCCCCATTCGTTGTCGTACCAGGCCACGACCTTCACGAAGCTGCCGTCCAG
>JABLTH010059060.1_pt1 | contig 47975 bp, 43 predicted proteins | sample 7875711 | NCBI WGS metagenome assembly JABLTH01 (sample SAMN14941262, study PRJNA633318) | bioreactor metagenome | isolation source: bioreactor | place: China | collected 2019-03-05 | reverse complement strand
CGAGTGTATTTTCAGGTCTGCACGAAGCGGTGGTCAGCAGTGCCTTGCTGACTCCCATTGCTGCGATTGAAGACGGGCAGGCCGACGAGATCGATGTCGAGGACGCGGTGGACGTCGACCTGTTCCCGATTTTCGAGGAAGAGGCGCTGGGGTTGTTGCCCGGCTTGGCGGGGGCGCTTCGGCAGTGGTCCGCGCGCCCTGATAACCTGGGCGCCAGGGCGGAAGTGCTGCGCGGCTTGCACACCCTCAAGGGCAGTGCGCGACTGGCGGGCGCCATGCGTCTGGGTGAGATGGCTCACCGTCTCGAATCGTCCATCGAGTCCCTGGGGTCTGAGGGGCTGCAATCCAGTCAGGTTGAGCCCTTGCTGAACCGTCTGGATGACCTGCAAAACCATTTCGATGCCCTGCGCAGTGCTGAGGAGGCCGCACTGACGCCTGAGCCTGCGGCACCCGCTGCGCCCGTTGCGCTCGAGGTTCCGGCTCCCACACAGTCGGCTGAATCCGCGCCCGTCCCGCCCAGGCTGCCAGTGGCCATGGCCGCCGCGTTGGCGTCCGTGAGCCCGCGTACGCTGTCTCACCAGTCGATTCGTGTCCGTCCGCAATTGCTTGATCGCCTGGTCAACCAGGCCGGTGAAGTGATGATGACGCGTTCGCGCCTGGAGGAGGGTTTGAGTCAATTGGGCGGTTCTCTTGATGAGTTGACGGGCAACCTGGACCGGTTGCGCCAGCAACTGCGAGACATTGAGCTGCAGGCGGAAACACAGATGCAGTCGCGCTTGGCCCTGTCCAAGGAGTCAGCATCGGGATTCGACCCGTTGGAGTTTGATCGGTTTACCCGCGTGCAGGAGTTGACTCGCATGATGGCCGAGTCGGTCAACGACGTGGCCACGGTGCAGCGCAACCTGCAGCGCGCCGTCGAGTCCACGGAGGACAGCTTGGTGGCGCAGGCGCGGCAGACACGCGAGCTGCAGCGAGACCTGCTGCGTACACGCATGGTCGAATTCGAAAATATCACCGAGCGGCTCTATGGCGTTGTGCGACAGGCCGGCAAGGATGCTGGCAAGCAGGTGCGTCTGGATATCGTGGGCGGATCCATCGAGCTGGATCGCAGTGTGCTCGACCGCATGACCCCCGCGTTTGAACATCTGTTGAGAAACTGCGTTGGGCATGGCATTGAGGATGCTGCCACACGGGCCCAGGCCGGCAAGGACGCGACCGGTTCCATCACCATCCGCTTGGGTCAAGAAGGTAACGACGTGTCGGTGGAGTTCGAGGACGATGGCGGCGGGCTGGATCTGGGTCGAATCCGTGAAAAGGCGGTCTCCATGGGTCTGGTGGCCGCCGATGCCGAGTTGACGCAGGCCATGGCAGCGGACTTGATCTTCATGCCGGGCTTCTCCACTGCCTCCCAGGTCACCGAGTTGGCCGGACGTGGTATCGGCATGGACGTCGTGCGAGCGGAAGTCAGCGCGCTGGGTGGGCGGATAGAGACTGTTTCTGAGTCAGGCAAGGGCACGCGATTCAAGTTGATCCTGCCGTTGACAACCGCTGTGACCCAGGTCGTCTTGCTGCGCGCAGGCAACTTGACGATCGGCGTGCCGGCCAATCTGATCGAGACTGTCCGGCGGGTCAAGCCGGCTGCCCTGGAACTGGCCTACAGCACAGGTCAGTTCGACGATGGTGCAGGGAACCTGCCGTTCTTCTGGTCGGGTGCCTTGCTGCAGGCTTCAGCGCGTAGTCTGGAAAGGGACGCCAAGACCCTGTCGATCATCATCTGCCGAAGCGCCGGACAGCGCATCGCCATGCACGTGGACGAGGTGTTGGGCAATCAGGAAGTGGTGGTCAAGAATCTGGGCGCGCAGTTGGCGCGTCTGCCCGGTCTGGCGGCCATGACGGTTCTCGCCTCCGGTGCGGTTGTGCTCGTGTACAACCCCGTGGCGCTGGCGACGGTCTACGGGGAACAGGCCCGTCTGCTGAGTGCGGAGGAGCCAGTTCCGGGCGTCGCGACGCACGCTGTTGGTGCTGCGGCGCAAGCAGCCGACACCGCAGTGCACGCACGCCTGCCGCTCGTGCTGGTGGTGGACGATTCGATCACCGTGCGTCGCGTCACACAGCGCCTACTGTTGCGTGAGGGCTATCGGGTGGCGCTGGCCGTGGATGGTCTGCAGGCGCTCGAACGGCTGCAGGAAGAATTACCCACGGTTGTGTTGACTGACATTGAAATGCCGCGGATGGATGGCTTTGACCTGGCGCGCAACATTCGCGGCGACGAACGCATGCGCGACCTGCCCATCATCATGATCACTTCGCGCATTGCCGACAAGCATCGCCAGCATGCGGTTGAGTTGGGCGTGAACCACTACCTGGGCAAGCCGTATCCGGAGGAGGAACTGCTCAATCTCGTACGGCACTACTGCGCCGTGGAAGAAGCCGCGTAACCCCTCGCTCTGGCGCATCGGGCGGGCCAACCCCTAGGCAGTGAAGCCGCAAAGCCCCGACGGTGTCGGAGCCGGCACGGGTTCACCGGTAAAATTACCGCATGTCAGTCGCGTCTTCCCCCATCAACCTGACGAATCATTTTCTGATCGCCATGCCAGGGATGGAGGACGCGGTGTTCGCCGGCAGTGTGGTGTACCTGTGCGAGCACAGTGATCGTGGCGCGCTGGGCCTGGTCATCAACAAGCCCAGTGACATCAACCTCCAGGTTCTATTTGACAAAGTAGATCTTCCTCTGGGGCGTGCGGATCTGCTGGCAACACCCGTGTTCCAGGGGGGACCCGTGCAGACAGAGCGCGGATTTGTGCTGCATGAACGGCTTGTTCGTACCGGCGCGGAACAAGAATGCGAAACGGCCTATCTGTCCACCATGTCCATCCCCGGGGGATTGGAGATGACCACCTCGCGGGATGTTCTCGAAGCTTTGTCCACCGGCGCCGGTCCACGAAAGCTGCTGGTATCCCTCGGCTACTCCGCATGGGCGCATGGGCAACTGGAATCCGAGCTGGCGGACAATAGCTGGCTGACGGTGGGGGCAAACGCCTCGGTGATTTTCGATACCCCGGTGGAGCAGCGCTACGAGCGCGCCTTGGAACTGCTGGGTGTGCATGCGTGGACGCTGTCTTCGGTGGCTGGGCACGCATGAACGCGCCGACCGTTCCGACCGAGCTGCAAACCTTTCTGGCATTTGATTTTGGCGTCAAGCGCACGGGCGTTGCAGCGGGCAACCGCCTGACGCGCACCGCTACGCCACAGTCCACCGTGCAGGCCGTGGGCGACGCCCGGTTTGCCCTGATCGAAGTCCGTATCCGTGAATGGCAGCCGGACGCACTGGTCGTGGGCGTGCCATTCCATCCCGATGGCGCGGCACACGAGAATACCGAGCGCGCCCGCCGCTTTGCGCGGCAATTGCAGGGGCGGTTCAAACTGCCGGTATTCGAAGTGGATGAACGTTACAGCACCACCGAAGCACTGGCGCAGGGCGCGCGGGACGCCGACGCCGCGGCTGCCTGCATCATTCTGGAACAATTCTTGAGGAGCTTGGCATGAGCACATTGACGCTCGATGCGGAGGCGCTGTACCGCGAATTGGTGCGCGGCGTGCAGCAGTTGTGTCACGCGCAGACCCGCTTGGTGGGCATCACCTCCGGTGGCGCGTGGCTGGCGCAACGCTTGCACCAGGATCTGAAGCTGGATGGCGCTCCCGGCGTGATTTCGTCCGCGCTGCACCGCGACGACTTTGCCCAGCGCGGCCTGTCGTCCGGAGGCCAGACGGTGCTGCCGTTTGACGTCAACGGCGCGCAGATCCTGATCCTGGACGACGTGCTCTATACGGGGCGCACCATCCGGGCCGTGATCAACGAGCTGTTTGACTACGGTCGTCCAGCCGGAGTGAAGCTGGCCGTGCTGGTGGATCGTGGCGGGCGCGAGCTGCCCATCCAGGCCGACTACGCGGCGGCACGCGTTGTGCTGCCGGCCACGCAGTCGCTGGCACTGGCGCAATCAGACGCCGGGACCTTCAGTTTTCAGGTGAAGGAGCGCACGTCATGCTGAAAGCCCGCAATCCCCAATTGAACCGGCACGGTGAGCTGGTGCACCTGCTGTCCACCGAGGGTCTGCCCAAGGACACCCTGACCCAGATCCTGGACACGGCCGCCAACTTCGTGAGCGTGAGTGACCGCGAGGTGAAGAAGGTGCCGCTGCTGCGCGGCAAGAGCGTGTTCAACCTGTTCTTCGAGAACTCCACGCGCACGCGCACCACGTTCGAGATTGCCGCGACCCGCCTCAGCGCCGACGTCATCAACCTGGACATAGCCCGCTCCTCGGCGGCCAAGGGCGAGTCCCTGCTGGACACCATTGCCAACCTGAGCGCCATGGCCGCCGACATCTTCGTCGTGCGCCACAGCGAGTCCGGCGCGCCCTACCTGATCGCGCAGCATGTGGCTCCCCACGTGCACGTCGTGAATGCCGGCGACGGGCGCCACGCGCACCCGACCCAGGGCCTGCTGGACATGTACACGATCCGCCACTACAAGAAGGACTTCAGCCAGCTTACGGTGGCCATCGTGGGCGACGTGCTGCATTCCCGCGTGGCCCGTTCCGACATTCATGCCCTGACCACCCTGGGCTGCCCCGAGGTGCGCGTCGTCGGTCCCAAGACGTTGGTGCCGGCTGACATGGCACAGATGGGCGTGCGCGTGTGCCACACCCTGGAAGAGGGTATCAAGGGCTGCGACGTGATCATCATGCTGCGCCTGCAGAACGAACGCATGAGTGGGGCGCTGTTGCCGTCTTCACAGGAGTTTTTCAAGAGCTTTGGGCTTACGCCCGAGAAACTGGCATGGGCCAAGCCCGATGCCATCGTGATGCACCCAGGGCCTATCAACCGCGGGGTGGAAATCGATTCCGCCGTGGTAGACGGGGGACAAAGCGTGATCCTGCCGCAGGTCACGTTCGGCATTGCCGTGCGCATGGCGGTCATGGGCATCGTGGCGGGGAACGAAGCATGAAGATACTGGTACGTGGCGCGCGGGTGCTGGATCCCGCAAGTGGTCTGGATGCCGTGGGTGACGTGGCCGTGGCCGCGGGCCGCATCGTGGGCATCCACCAGATCGCACAGGATTTTTCGCCCAGCCGGGTGATCGACGCCGCGGGCTGCATCCTGCTGCCCGGACTCGTGGATCTGGCGGCGCGCCTGCGCGAACCCGGCCACGAGCACGAGGGCATGCTCGAAAGTGAAATGGCCGCGGCCGTGGCCGGCGGCATCAGCAGCGTGGTCTGCCTGCCCGACACCGACCCCGTGCTGGACGAGCCGGGACTGGTGGAGATGCTGAAGTTCCGCGCGGAGAAGCTGCACCAGGCACGGGTATTTCCGCTGGGTGCGCTGACGCGGGGGCTGCAGGGCGAGGTGCTCACGGAAATGGTGGAGTTGACCGAGGCCGGCTGCGTGGGCTTCAGCCAGGCTGACGTGCCGCTGGCTAATACTCAGGTGCTGCAGCGCACCCTGCAATACGCCAGCACTTTTGGCTACAGCGTGTGGTTGCGCCCGCAGGAACTGCACTTGGGCAAGGGGGTGGCCGCCAGTGGCGCACTGGCCACGCGCATGGGTCTGCCGGGTGTGCCGGTGGCGGCCGAAACCATTGCCCTGCACACCATCTTTGAGTTGGTGCGGTCCACTGGCGCGCGCGTGCACCTGTGCCGCCTGAGCAGCGCCGCCGGCGTGGAACTGGTGCGTGAGGTCAAACGCGAGGGCCTGCCCGTGACCTGCGATGTGAGCATCAACTCACTGCACCTGACCGAGATGGATATCGGCTACTTTGACAGCCGTGCACGTCTGACGCCGCCGCTGCGCCAGCAGCGCGACCGCGAGGCCCTGCGCGCCGCGCTGGCCGATGGCACCATCGACGCCCTGGTGTCCGACCACACCCCCGTGGCGGAAGACGCCAAGATGCTGCCCTTCGCCGAAGCCGAACCCGGTGCCACCGGCATGGAACTGCTGCTGAGTCTGGCGCTCAAGTGGAGCCGGGATGATCGCGTTCCCCTGCAGCGCGCCCTGGCGGTCCTCACCAGTGCACCGGCCCAGGTTCTGGGTCATGCCCTGGGCACCTTGCAGGCCAGCGTGGGCCAACTGGTTGTCGGCGGGGTGGCCGATCTGTGCGTGCTGGATCCCGACGCGGCGTGGCAGGTCACCCCCCAGGCCCTGCGCAGCCAGGGCAAGCACACGCCGTTCCTCTCCTACGAGCTGCCGGGCCGCGTGCGTTGTACGTTGGTGGGCGGTCACATCGCATTCGAAGCATGAAGGTGGCTGGCGCCCTGTGGCGCATGACGCGTGTCATCGTGCACGTGCTGAGTGGCTTGTGGACGATCTACGTTCGGTTCGGCGCGTTGACCGAGTTGCAGCGGCAGGACCGTATCGTGGCGTGGGCCGGGCGCTTGCTGGAGTTGTTTGCCGTGCGCCTGGAGGTACGCGGCGATCGCGCGGTGGGTGGCCCCCTGGTGCTCGTGGCCAACCACATTTCCTGGCTGGACATCACGGTGATCCACGCGTCGCGGTTTTGCCGTTTTGTCTCCAAGGCGGACGTGCGCCGTTGGCCCGTGGTGGGGACGCTGGCGGCGTGCGCGGGCACGGTGTTCATCGAGCGTGAATCCCGTCGCGACGCGATGCGCGTGGTCCACCGCATGACGCAAAGCCTGCATGCGGGCGAGGTGCTGGCGGTGTTCCCGGAAGGCACGACCAGCGACGGCGCTGGCTTGCTGCCTTTCCATGCCAACCTGTTGCAGGCGGCGATCTCGGCGCATGCGCCGGTGCAGCCGGTGGCGCTGCAGTTTCTGGATGCGACCACCGGCCAGCCCAGCCGGGTCGCGAGTTACGTTGGTGACGATCACCTGTTGGGCTCGCTATGGAGAGTCCTGCGCAACCCCGGCATCCGGGTGGTGGTGAGTTTTGGCCAGCCGCAGACCGCACAGGGGCGCGATCGGCGTGTCTGGGCTGCCGACCTGCGCGAGGCCGTCAGCGCGTTGCGCACGGCCGACACCGGTCAGTGAGCCTACGCTGAACGCCCTACGCTCGGGCCGGCCAGCGGGATGGCGGTTTACAGCCCGGCGGCAGCACGCAGCGCAGCGGCCTTGTCCGTGCGCTCCCAAGTGAACTCGGGTTCTTCGCGGCCGAAGTGGCCGTACGCGGCGGTCTTTTCATAGATCGGGCGCAGCAGGTCCAGCATCTGGATGATGCCGCGTGGCCGCAGGTCGAAATGCTCGGTCACCAGGGCGGCGATCTGATCATCAGGGATCCGGCCCGTGCCCTCGGTGTAGACCGTCACATTCATGGGCTTGGCCACGCCGATGGCATAGGCCACCTGCACCTGGCACTGTCGTGCCAGGCCAGCGGCGACCACATTCTTGGCCACGTAGCGCGCGGCATAGGCGGCCGAACGGTCCACCTTCGTGGGGTCCTTGCCGCTGAATGCGCCGCCGCCGTGCGGGCAGGCACCGCCATAGGTGTCCACGATGATCTTGCGTCCGGTCAGACCGCAGTCGCCCTGGGGACCGCCGATGACGAAGCGGCCGGTTGGGTTGACCAGATAGCGTGTGTTCTGCAGCCACTCCTTGGGCAGCACCGGTTTGATGATCTCCTCGATCACCGCCTCGTAGAAACTCTTCTTCAGATGGGTGGTGGTTTCGCTTTGGTCGGGACTGTGCTGCGTGGAGAGCACGACGGTGTCGATGCTGTGCGGTCGACCGTCAACGTAACGCATGGTCACCTGGCTCTTGGCGTCCGGGCGCAGGAAAGGCAGGCGGCCGTCCTTGCGCAACTGGGCTTGGCGCTCAACCAGCCGGTGCGCGTAGTAGATCGGAGCTGGCATGAGTTCGGGCGTCTCGTCGCAGGCGTAGCCGAACATCAGGCCCTGGTCGCCGGCGCCCGTGTTCAGGTGGTCGTCGCTGGCGTGGTCCACGCCCTGGGCGATGTCGTTGCTCTGCTTGTCGTAGGCCACCAGCACGGCACAGCCCTTGTAGTCGATGCCGTATTCGGTGTTGTCGTAGCCGATGCGCTTGATGGTGTCGCGTGCGACCTGGATGTAGTCCACGTGGGCGTTGGTGGTGATTTCGCCGGCCAACACCACCAGACCGGTGTTGGTCAGTGTTTCGGCTGCGACGCGGGAACGCGGGTCTTGCTGGAAGATGGCGTCCAGGATCGCGTCGGAAATCTGGTCCGCCACCTTGTCCGGGTGGCCTTCCGAGACGGATTCGGAGGTAAAGAGAAAATCGTTCGCCATGGTTGAACTCCTGTTGTATCGATCGGGGCGCGTTGCCGACCCCGACGGGAGCTTGGGCGAACGCTTTAGCAGAATTGTTTAGTGGGCCGCGTATCGCGCCCGTGTCGCCCTGCAAGTTGCTCAAATTAACTCAGCGACAGTTCAATTCTAACCGCGCCGCGACGTTGTCGTCGCACGGCTTGGAGCAGGCACGGGTGCATAGGCCGGTGCACTAGACTGTCGAACTGCACCCTTCTTTCAATGATGACCTTCCTGTTCAAGCTCCTTTCCTGGATGCCGTTGTGGCTGTTGCACGGCCTGGGCTGGGCCCTGGGCTGGCTGGTGTTTGCCGCGTCCGGAACCTACCGCCAGCGTTTTCTGGCGAACTCGGTACTGGCCGGGTACCGCTTTGCCCAGGTACGGGCCGCGGTCGGCCACGCGGGGCGCATGACGGCGGAGCTGCCTCGGCTGTGGCTGGGTGCACCCGTACCGATGCGGTGGATGCCGGCTGAGGGTCTGGAACGGGCTGTGCAACGCGGCAAGGGCATTGTGTTTTTGACTCCGCACATGGGGTGCTTCGAGGTCGTGGCGCAGGCCGTGGCCCGGCGCTACCACGAGACCATGGGGCCTTTGACCGTGCTCTACCGGCCGGCGCGGCAGCCCTGGTTGTCGAGACTGATGGAGGTGGCGCGGCAGCGACCCGGTTTGGTGGCGGTCCCCACGACCCTGGCCGGTGTGCGCCTGATGATCAAGGCCTTGCGGCAAGGGCACGCCGTGGGCTTGCTGCCCGACCAAGTGCCTCCCGAGGGCATGGGCCAGTGGGCACCGTTTTTTGGGCGTGAGGCCTACACCATGACGCTGAGCGCGCGACTGGCACAGCAGACAGGCGCCACAGTGCTTCTGATCTGGGGCGAGCGGTTGTCGTGGGGGCGCGGTTACGTCCTCCATTGCAGGGAGTTGACCGCGCCCTTGGCCGACACGCTCAGTGAGGCGGTGACGCAGATCAATCAGGAAATGGAGCGCCTGATCCGGGAGTGTCCGCAGCAATACCTGTGGAGCTATGCGCGCTACAAGCAACCCCGGCGGGAAGCCTGACGCGGCCGCATCTCAGGAGCCCAGAAATTCTCTCAACAGGCCGATGACGAGTTGGGGCTGCTCGTGCACGATCCAGTGAGTGGTATCCGCGATCGTCTTAAGGCAGAGCTGGTGAATGTAGGTGTCGAGTCCGTCAATGAGCTCGGGCGGAAGTGCCGTGTCGTTCATGGCCCAGATCACCAGGGTGGGCAGGCTCACGGTCAGCATGTCCAACGGGAGGGACACGGCTGACGCTGCGGGGCTGCCCGGCTGCGCCGGCCGCAAGGGCGAGGCGCGGTAGTAGTTGCAGCCACCGGTGAGTCCGTGTTGCCAGACCTCGCGGTAGCGGTCGCGGACCGCGTCGCTCAACCACGCGTGCGGGCCGTCGGCAGCGCCCATGCCGGTGAAGAACTCCCAGAGCTTGCGGTAGTCATCCTGCGCCAGCAGTTGTTCTGCATCCGGACGAATCAGGAAATTCATGTAGGCACTGGCGGCCTGCTGCCTGGGGCTATTTTGCAGCTCGCGCAGGAAGGTGCCCGGATGCGGTGAATTGATGATGGCCAGCTTGCCGGATAGATGCGGCAACTGATTCGCCAGGTTCCATGCGACGGCGCCTCCCCAGTCATGGGCGACCAGGCATTCCAAACGGCCACCTTCGATCGCTATAAGCGCGTCGATATCCTGCAGCAGGTGTTTGACGCGATAGGCCTCGACCTGCCCTGGAGCGCTGGAGCGTTCAAAGCCGCGCAGGTTGGGTGCTACGCACCGGTAGCCACCGTGGTCAGGGTGCGCAAAGTGCTCCAGCAGCGTATCCCAAACAAACGCGCCTTCCGGAAATCCGTGCAGGAACATCAGCACGGGCCGGCCATGTGCTCCGGCCGCCCGGCAACTCAGGGTGATGCCGTGTGGCAGTTCCTGCTGGTAGGTTTCCATGGCATCGCCGCGACGTGATAAGCCGTGAAGCCATTCAGACTGATACGGATAGCTCTGCTGACGAGGTGGCTCGATCAGGGTGCGACCAATCCCACAGCAGTTGTGCCACCTCGTCCACGCCCTGCTTCTTGAGCGCGGAGAACAGCTTCACTGTGCCGCCGCCCGCCTGCAGCTGCGTGATGGACAGCGCCTTGGCAGCTTCGGCGCGGTTGAGCTTGTCGGCCTTGGTCAGCAGCACAAGGAATTTCAGACCTTCCTCGACCCGCGGACGCACCACGTCCAGCAGGATTTCATCCAGTTCCGTCAGGCCGTGGCGCGGGTCGCACAACAGCACGATGCCCGTCAGGTTGCTGCGGGTGATCAGATAGTTGGCCATGACCTGCTGCCAACGCAGCTTGTCGCTCTTGGGCACGGCGGCGTAGCCATAGCCGGGCAAATCCGCGAGCACCGCATCCGTTGCGCCCTGCTTGCCCAGGGCAAAAAGGTTGATGCTCTGCGTGCGTCCTGGCGTCTTGGAGGCAAACGCCAGGCGCTTTTGCTGAGTCAGGGTGTTGATGCAGGTGGATTTTCCTGCATTGGAGCGGCCGACAAAGGCAATTTCCGGCACATGCAGTTCCGGCAGAAACTGAAGTTGGGGCGCGGTGGTCAGGAACCTGGCGGTATGCATCCACCCCATGGCGGTGACCGGGTTGCCGGCACGGTCGGCCTGGGGGGCCGCGGGCGCGGTGAGCTTGGGGGAGTGGGTCATGCGCGATTGAGGTGGAAAGTAGGCCCTCATTGTAGAATCAGGCAGTTTTGCTAACCCTCAGAAGTCAAATATGAAGTCGTTTGCCTCATTGATCATGGTCGTAGGTGTGGTCGTCGCGTCTGGCCAGGTTGCAGCCCAGGACAAAGCTGCCGCGCCTGCCGTGCCGAAGGTAGAAGTGTCGAAAGCAGCCAAACCCGACCTCGCCAAGGGCGAAGCAAGCTTCGGGGCCGTTTGCGCCGCCTGTCACGGACCCGATGGCAATTCGATGATTCCTGTCAACCCGACACTGGCGCAGCAACATCCCGAATACCTGATGAAGCAATTGCAGGAGTTCAAGTCCGGCAAACGCACCAATGCGATCATGCAGGGCATGGCGGCAACCCTGGACGACGAGGGTGTGAAGAACGTGGCGTACTGGGTGTCAGCGAAGGCCGCCAAGCCCGGAACGGCCAAGGACAAGGCCCTTGTGGTCCTGGGCGAGAAGATCTTCCGTGGTGGCATCATGGACCGTCAGGTTCCGGCGTGTGCGGGCTGCCACAGTCCCAATGGCGCCGGCATCCCGGCCCAATATCCGCGCTTGAGTGGGCAGCAGGCCGACTACACCGAAGCCCAGCTCTAGGCGTTCCGCGATGGCGGGCGTCAAAACAGTCTGCAAATGAGCCAAGTCGTGGCCAAGCTGAACGACCGTGAGATCAAGGCACTGGCAGACTACGTTGCTGGCCTGAGGTAATTCTCTCTCCGCCGCGCGCGGTGAGGCAGTGACGAACATTCAAAAAGGGGTGGATCAAAGTTCTGATCCACCCCTTCCTTATGCGCCGCCTGACGAGTGGCGGCTGGCTTGGTGGTTCTGCGAGCGGGCACCGCGTTTGTAAGATGTGGAGCTGCCATACGGACAAATGCCTGAAGCTTCAAGGACCTCGCCATGCTTGTCAAATCACCGCAGCAGAATTTCAATCACCCGCTTCCCAGCGAGATCACGCCGCCGCACGTCTACGCGCATCGGCGTGAGCTGTTGCGAATGATGGCTGCCGGCGCTGCCGGCGCGGCGATTGCGTCCTGGGCTGCGCGCGATGCACGGGCCCAGATGACGCGACCTGGAAAGCTGGCGCCGCTTGCGTCCGTCAAATCCGCCGTGGCGGGAGCGTCGACGGTGGAACGCGTGACCGGCTATGCCGATGCGACTTCTTACAACAATTTCTACGAGTTTGGCACCGACAAGGAAGACCCGGCACGCCATGCACACACGTTGCGTACCTCCCCCTGGGGCGTGGAGGTGGAGGGATTGGTCAGGAAACCCCGGCGATTCGATCTGGAAGAATTGTTGCGCCTGGCACCCATGGAGGATCGCATCTACCGCCTGCGTTGTGTCGAGGGATGGTCCATGGTGATCCCCTGGATTGGCTATTCGTTGGGCGAACTGCTCAAGCGCGTGGAACCACTGGGCAGTGCCAAGTACGTCGAGTTCGTGACCCACGCCGATCCCAAGACCATGCCCTTGGTCGGTTCACGGGTTTTGGCGTGGCCTTACTTGGAGGGCTTGCGCCTGGATGAGGCCATGCACCCACTGACCCTGCTGGCTTTCGGCATGTACGGTGAAGTGCTGCCCAATCAGAACGGAGCGCCGCTGCGCTTGGTCGTACCCTGGAAATATGGTTTCAAGAGCGGCAAGAGTCTGGTGAAAATCCGCTTGACCGACCGCCAGCCGGCGACGGCCTGGAACCGCGCCGCAGCGTCGGAATACGGCTTCTATTCCAACGTGAATCCGGCCGTGGACCATCCACGCTGGAGTCAGGCGACCGAACGTCGCATCGGTGAGGATGGGCTGTTTGCCAAGAAGCGCAAGACGCTGCTGTTCAACGGCTACGAGGCCCAGGTGGGGCAGATGTACGCCGGCATGGACTTGAAAAAATTCTACTGAACCAGCGGATGCGTGCATGGTTGCTGCATCCTGCGGCGAAGCCCATCGTCTTTGGCCTGTGCCTGCTGCCCATGCTTTGGCTCCTGGGCGCGGCGGTCTCGGATCGGCTGGGTGCGAATCCCGCTGAGGTCCTGATTCGCGCGACCGGGATCTGGACGCTGAGATTCTTGTGCCTCGTATTGGCGGTCACTCCATTGCGTGTGATTTCCGGTACACCGGCGCTGGGGCGATTCCGTCGGATGTTGGGCTTGTTCGTGTTCTTCTACGCCCTCGCGCACCTGTTGGCTTACAGCGGTTTTGACATGGGATTCGATCTGGGGGATATTGCCCGGGACATCGCGAAACGCCCATTCATCCTGGTCGGTTTTGCCACCTGGGTTGTGTTGCTGCTGCTGGCAATGACATCTTTTGCCTGGGCAATACGCCGCCTGGGCGCAAGACGCTGGCAGCGGTTGCACAAGCTCGTGTACGGCGCCGCGTGCCTTGCCCTGCTGCACTTCTTCTGGAAGCGTGCGGCCAAAAACGATGTGGCCGAGGTCTATGTGTACGCCAGCATCATCGCGATGCTGATGGCGTGGCGAGCGTGGCGTGCCTCGCGATCGCGTTCGGCGGCGCACGACAGTGCGCTGCCAAAATGAATTCAACTCACCGGGTTGATCCGTTCGGTGGGCAACTGATAGGCGCGTTCATCGAACAGGTCAATGCCACATGCCAGGGTTTCAATCCAGTCAAAGAAGTCATTGATGGCCTTTGTGCCCGAAATCGGTGCGCCATGTTGCGGCACAAGCATCGAGATATCGAGCCTGCGGGCCATTTGCACCCACAGACGCAATATCTTGTTGGAGGCCATGTAGCGCCGGTGAAATCCAGCCATCAGAGGAATATGTGGCGCCAAGTCTGTGACGGGAGTCTGGGCTTGCTTGCCTGACATCATGGACACGCCGAGATCGCCTGTGAACAGGATGCGACTGATGGGATCGTAAAAATGGAAGTTTCCCTCGGCGTGCATGAAATGCGCCGGCAACAGCCACAACTCACTTTCCCCCAATGGCAGTCGTCCCCCTGCGTCAGGAACACCGATCACACGTCCGGTGGTCTTGCCCACTTTGGTGAAATGCGGCGCGAAACGCTCCCAAATCCTGGAAATGACCAGATTTGCCGAAGTGGAGGTCATCCATCGGTCCAACGCAGCAATGATGTCCGGATCCGCATGGGACGCAATGAGGTACGAAAGTTTTTGCGGCGGGAAATGCCGTGACATCGTCATCAACAGCTCATTGAATGCCAGATTTCCGCCCGGATCAATCAGCGCACCCGTGCCGTGGTCCACAATGAGGAACTGATTGGCTTGAACTGCCTCGGAGTCCTGCTCCAGCAAGTCGGTAAACATCAAGCAGACGTGGGTGGCATCGCGATACAGTTCGGTGGACATGTAGGAATTCCGAGGGTAGTGGGAAGTTGCAGCAAGTGGGATGCGATGCAGGGAAACTGTACCAGCCAAAGACAAGCACGATGCTTACAAATGACATTGAACATTGACGTGCAACGGGTCAGGCGTCCGGGCGAGCTAGTGGGTGGTACTGGCCGTCGAGGCTGCCTGGAGTGGAGTGACGGCTGAAGAGGGCGGGGCCTTGCCAGGAAGATACAGTGGACCCTTCTGCCCGCATCCGTTCATGGTCGCCACGGCAACACCAGTGACAATACACGTGACTAGGATTTTCGCTCTATGGAACATTCGCAAATTGTAATGACCGACGCTCAGTTTATGCACCACGCTGAGCATCTGCTCAAGACCGTGGAGGCAGCCTGCGATCGGTTGAATGAAGAAACCGACGCGGATATCGACAACCAGCGTGTCGGCGGCATGATTACGCTGACGTTTTCCAACTCCACCCAAATTGTCATCAATCTGCAGAAACCATTGCATGAGATCTGGCTGGCCTCCCGCTCCGGCGGGTACCACTTCAGATTCGATGGTCAGCGATGGATGGATACCAAGGGTGGCGGGGATTTCTATTCCCTTCTGACTCGTTTTGCCAGCGAACAAGCGGGTGAGCCTCTGGGCTTTGCGCCCTGATTCAGTTTCTAAATAGCTCCAAAATCTTCTTTTTTTCGTCTTCGGGGGGCAAGACTGGCGTAGCCGTGGGAGAGCCGGGGTCCGGCTTGTCGCTCATTCCAAGGCTCGTGACGCCCGCCCCTTTGACGTACTCGTCATAGAACCATTCACCCCCTACGTGGAGCACGCCTTCTGGGGCAGACAACTCAGTGACCGGGACCCCTTTGAGCGCTGTCTCCATGAAGTTGATCCATACGGGCAGACTGAGACCACCGCCTGTTTCGGTGGCGCCCAATTTGCGCGGGGTGTCGTATCCGATCCACGTTGCGGCCACAATGGTAGGTTGGTAGCCCACGAACCACGCATCCATCGAATCATTGGTGGTCCCGGTCTTGCCATAGAGGTCGGACCGCTTAAGGGTTCCTTGTGCCCTGGCGGCTGTGCCGATGCTTGTGACGCTTTGCAGCAGGCTGCTCATCATGAACGCGTTACGTGCGTCGATGGCACGCATACCGTCGCCCAACGCTGCGGGTTTGGTCTCAAGCAGCTGCTTGCCCGTCTGTTCAGTGATCCTTGCCACTAGCCACGGGTTAACGCGGAACCCTCCATTGGCAAACACGGCATAGGCTGTGGCCATCTGCATGGGGGTGACCGAGCCCGCGCCTAATGCCATGGTCAGATAGGGCGGATGTTTGTCCGCATCGAAACCAAAGCGGGAAACCCACTCCTGGGCATACGTTGTGCCGATGGAATTCAGGATACGGATGGAAATCATGTTCTTGGATTTGGCCAGCCCGTTACGCAAGGTCATTGGACCCTCGAACTTCCCGTCGTAGTTCTTGGGCTCCCACGGTTGCCCTCCCGTGACGCCTGCGTCAAAGAACAGTTCGGCATCGTTGACGATGGTGGCTGGCGTGAATCCCTTTTCCAAGGCTGCGGAATAGATAAATGGCTTGAAACTCGAGCCTGGCTGACGCCACGCTTGAGTAACGTGGTTGAATTTGTTCTTGTCAAAGTCAAATCCGCCCACCATGGCCCTCACCGAGCCATCGCGAGGGTCCAGCGCGACGAACGCGCCTTCAACCTCGGGTAGCTGGGTGATCTCCCAAGTGTTCTTGGGCGTCTTCACGACCCGAATGACCGCCCCGCGCCGAATCTTTACGTTGGGGGGGGCCTTGTCTGACAAGCCTGATTGCGCAGGCTTGAGGCCGTCGCCAACAATCTCCACCGTCTCACCGTTCTGGCGGACGGCGACGATTTTCTTGCTGTTGGCTTCCAATACCAGAGCAGAGAGCACATCCCCATTGTCAGGGTGGTCTGTCAACGCCTCGTCGATAGCGTCGTCCATCTCCTTCACATTCGTTGGCAGGGTAACAAACCGCTCCGGCCCACGGTAGACCTGTCGCCGCTCAAAGTCCATGATTCCACGCCGCAGTGCTTTGTAGGCGGCTTCCTGCTCGCTGGCCTTGAGCGTGGTGTAGACGTTGAGACCGCGTGTATAAGTCTCCTCGCCGTATTGCGCGTACACCAGTTGGCGCACCGTCTCTGCCGCATACTCTGCATGAACCGTGGTTTGGCTCGCGCCGCTTCTGAGTTTCAGGGCCTCGCCCTTCGCCGCCTCCGCCTGCTGCGGTGTGATAAAGCCATTCTCCTCCATGCGTTCGATGATGTAGAGCTGCCTGGATCGAGCCCGCTTGGGGTTGGTGATGGGATTGAAGGCGGACGGAGCCTTGGGCAAACCCGCCAGCATGGCTGCCTCAGCAATGCTGATGTCTTTGAGGGGTTTGCCGAAATAGATTTCTGACGCTGCAGCAAAACCATAGGCACGGTTACCCAAATAGATCTGGTTCATGTAGATTTCCAGAATCTGATCCTTGGACAGGGAATGCTCGAGCTTGAACGTCAGCAAGATCTCGTAAATCTTGCGAGAAAGAGTCTTCTCGTTGGACAAGTAGACATTGCGTGCCACTTGCATGGTGATCGTGGATGCGCCCTGACTTTTCAGGCGTCCCAAATTGGCGAATGCTGCGCGCGCCACACCCTTGTAGTCGACACCTCCATGGGAATAGAAGCGAGCATCTTCAATGGCGAGAACAGCGTCCTTCATGACCTTCGGGATATCTTGTATCCGCGTGAGGTGACGACGCTCTTCACCGAATTCACCGATCAACGCCCCCTCGGATGTGAATACCCGCAGGGGTAATTTGGGACGGTAGTCTGACAATTCGGAAATGTCCGGCAAATTGGGGTACGCTACTGCCAGGGCGACTGCCACCAAAAACAGGAGCGCTGCGACGCTTGCGACGCCCAACCCCGCAATTCCAAGCACCACTCGAACCAGGCGTGCACGAAGGTGGCGAGGCACACCTACTTTGTCGATCGGCGGCGTGGGTTCTGAGGAGTTGGATTGCATAGCGGGCGATACGGGAGACCAGCGCATTATAGGAATGGGGATAAAGGTGGTCCCCGGACGCCCCCTGATGTCAAATGCCCGTGACCTTGACCCTGCCGATGCGGATGGAAACGTCGGCTTTTGGCAACGGTCGATTTTGGGGCAATTGCTAAAAATCTTTACTGAACAAAGAGCTTACTGCTACTATTAAAGTGAAGTCTTAAGTTTTTGCGGCCGCTTGGCGGCCTATTTTTGGGGAATTTCCTTGATCTCGTTGGGATCGCTTTTTAATCGCCAGCCCGCTCCGATGATTGGTTTGGACGTCAGTTCGTCCAGCGTCAAACTGGTTGAGTTGGGGCGTAACGCCGCCGGAACCTGGGTTCTGGAACGGTGTGCAATCGAGTTGCTGGAACGAGGCTGGGTGACCGACGGGAATGTCGAAAAATTCGATGAAGTCGCGGAGGCCATTCGAAGAGTCGTCAAAAAGAGCGGGACTCGTACCAAGAACGTTGCGCTGGCGCTGCCACCTTCTGCCGTTATCACCAAGAAAATCATTCTTCCAGGCGGCTTGTCCGAGTCGGAACTCGAAATTCAGGTTGAGTCTGAAGCCAACCAATACATCCCCTTTTCGCTGGACGAGGTGAGCCTGGATTTCTTTGTGATTGGACCGAGTCCCAAGTCCGAAGGGGACGTTGAGGTGTTGATCGCCGCGTCGCGCAAGGAGAAGGTGCAGGACCGACAGGGTTTGGCCGAGGCCGCGGGTCTCAAGGCCATGGTGGTGGACGTCGACTCCTACGCCGCGCGACTGGCGGCGGGGCGACTGATCGAGAGTCTCCCGGGTCAAGGGGTTGACACGCTGGTCGCCCTGTTCGAGATAGGTGCGTTTACCACCAGTCTGCAGGTTTTGCGCAATGAAGAGGTGCTCTACGAGCGGGATCAGGCCTTTGGCGGAGCGCAATTGACCCAATTGATTGTGCGACAGTACGGCTTTTCCTCGGAAGAGGCCGAGGTCAAGAAGCGTGCCGGTGATCTGCCGGAGGATTACGAGGTCAATGTCCTGCGCCCCTTCGTGGAAAACATGGCACAGGAGGTCAGTCGCGCTTTGCAGTTCTTTTTCACCACGACACCACACAGCAAGGTGGGACATATTTTCCTGGCAGGGGGCGCCGCGGCGCTGCCCAATCTGGTGGAAGCGGTTGCCAAGCAGGCGTCCTGCGAGTGTTCGGTTGTCAATCCCTTTGACGGAATGGAGATCGGTGGCGCGGTCAAGACCAAGCGACTGTTGCTGGAAGCCCCGTCCTATCTCACCGCCTGCGGATTGGCCATGCGGAGGTTTTCGCTGTGATCCTGATTAATCTGCTGCCACACCGGGAGGCCGCACGACAGCGCAAGCGCGAGGCTTTCAATGTTTTGATGGGCGTCGCCGCGCTGCTGGGCGGGTTGGTCGCTGGGTCCATTTTCCTGTGGTATCAGGCGCAGTTGTCCGATCAGGAGGACAAGATTCGCGTATTGCAGAACGAAAACAAGAAGTTGGATGGACAAATCAAGGACATCGCCGGTTTGAGATCAGAGATTACCGCTCTGCGTGCACGTCAGCAGGCGGTTGAGGATTTGCAGTCAGACCGCAACCTGCCAGTGCACATGCTCAACGAACTGGTCAGGCAACTGCCCGATGGGGTGTTTATCACCACGCTGCGCCAAGAAAACCAGAACGTTACGATTCAGGGCATAGCTCAATCCAACGAGCGGATTTCCGAGCTGCTGCGTAATCTGGCGAACAACACGCCATGGCTGTCCAAGCCTGATTTGGTGGAGATTGTCGCGGACAATGCGACCGTGGGTCCGAGAGATGTGCGTCGCGTGGCCAAGTTCAACGTAAAGGTTCGGCTCATGCGCACCAGCGAGGCCCAGAAGGCCTTGGCTGCACCGAGCGGTGGGGCGTCCGCTCCCATTGTCGCGGCGGCGCCTCCTGCGGCTCAACCGGCAAGTGGGGCGTCTACCTCACCGGTGCGGTTGGTAGTCCCGCTGCCGACTCGCTCCCTGAGAAGGAAATAGGCGTCGATCATGGCTAGAAAACCCTCTATCAAGATCGATTTTGCGGCCCTGCAAGAGCGGCTGCTGGCGCAGTTCCGCAATATCAATCCGAAGGATCCCGCCACTTGGCAGGCATTTCCTCGGTACACGATGTTCAGCATTGTGTTGGTGGCAGTTGTGGCCGGCTTGTGGTTCGCATGGCTCAACGGCTATGACGCCGAACTTGAGGCGGCCCAAGGCAAGGAACAGCAGTTGCGGGAGGACTACAAGAAGAAGCTCTCACAGGCCGTCAATCTGGATGCACTGAAGAAGCAGCGCGAACAGGTGCAGCAATTCGTGACGCAGTTGGAAAAGCAGTTGCCGAGCAAGGCTGAGATGGACGCACTGCTGTCGGATATCAACCAGGCGGGGTTGGGACGGAGTCTGCAGTTCGAGCTTTTCAGGCCTGGACAAGTCGTGGTGAAGGACTATTACGCCGAGTTGCCTATCGCCCTGAAGGTGAGCGGGCGATATCACGACATCGGTGCGTTTGCCTCGGACATCGCCAACCTTTCCCGCATCGTGACCTTGAACAACGTGACAGTTTTGCCCGGGGGGAGGGATGGAAACCTCACTTTGGAGGCGACGGCCAAGACCTTCCGTTATCTGGATGCCAATGAAATTGCTGCCCAGCGCAAGGCCACTCCGTCAGGCAAGGCGGGCACCGCCGGGGGGGGGAGTAAATGAACGGGTCTCGCATTTTGATGACCGGGGTGGCCCTTGTGGTGCTCGCGGGATGTGGGGCTTCAAGTCAGGATGAACTGCAGCAATGGATGGCGGAACAGCGAAATCAGACCAAGCCGGGGATTGAGCCGATTTCCGAGCCCAAGAAGTTCGCCCCGCAGTTGTACACACAGGGCGGCGCGGTAGACCCATACAGTATTCAGCGGCTCGCTCAATCGATCAAACGTGACCTCACGCGCGTGGCGGATAACGCGGCGTTGTTGGCGCCGGAGCTGGCGCGACGCAAGGAGGCGCTTGAAGCCTTTCCTTTGGACTCTGTGGCGATGGTGGGGAGCCTGAACAGGGGCGGGCAGCCTGTGGCGCTGGTGCGTGTTGACAAGCTGCTGTACCAGGTACGCGAAGGCAACTATCTGGGCCAGAACTACGGCCGCATCACGAAGATCGGTGAGACCGAGTTGACGCTGCGCGAAATTGTGCAGGATGCCTCAGGCGAATGGATTGAACGACCGGTCACGTTGCAGCTGCAAGAGAGGGTAAAGTAATGAACATGCCAGTTAGTGGTATTCGAAAGTCGCTGCAATACTCCGCATTGCTGGCAATTGGCGTGGCGCTGTCATTTGCAGCACGCGCTCAGAATGTCATCGAATCGGTGAGCAGTTCCATTCAGGGTGGCGCTGAAGTCGTGCGCATCGAACTGTCCCAGCCCCTGACGGCCCCACCGTCCGGTTTTGCCGTGCAGTCGCCGGCCCGTATTGCCCTGGACTTTCCGGGGTATACGAATGGTCTGGGGCGGTCCGCGGTGGAGATCAACCAAGGCAACGTCAAGTCGGTCAGCGTGGGTCAAGCCGGGGATCGTTCCCGCGTCGTACTGAATCTCAAGACAGCCACCACTTACAAGACACAGCAGCTGGGCAAGTCGCTATTGGTGTTTCTGGATCCTGTGGCTCAAGAGCCTGCAAAGGCCGCGCCCCCGGTGTTCGCTGAGGGCCGGAACCGGGATTCGTTGCCATTGAAGGATCTCGATTTCAGGCGTGGCAACGACAACGCTGGCAAGATTGTGGTCGCGCTGGCGAATAATCAGGTCGGCGTGGACATTCGCCAGCAGGGCCAGACACTCGTCGTGGAGTTCATGAAATCCACACTTCCTGAGGGCTTGCGTCGCCGGCTGGATGTGTCCGATTTTGGCACGCCTGTTCAAACTGTCACCACTTTTCAAGTGGGAGACCGCGTGCGCATGGTCATCGAGCCGAAGGGGACATGGGAACACAGTGCGTACCAGAGTGACAGTCAATTTGTGGTCGAGGTCCGCCAGCAAAGACTCGACCCGGGCAAGCTGACGCAGGGCCCAAGCTTCAGCGGAGAGAAGCTGTCGCTCAACTTCCAGAACATCGAGGTTCGGTCCTTGCTTCAAGTGATCGCGGACTTCACAAACTTCAATATCATTACCTCTGACTCGGTCACCGGTTCTGTCACACTGCGTCTGAAGGATGTGCCATGGGATCAGGCATTCCAGATCATCATGGACGCCAAGGGCCTGGGCATGCGCAAGACCGGCAATGTGCTGCTGATCGCTCCGAAAGACGAGCTTGATGCCAAGACCAAAAAGGATCTTGAATCCAGTCAGGCGATACAGAATCTGGAGCCCCTGAAGACGCAATCGTTCCAGATGAACTATGCCAAAGCCGCAGATATTGCGACCCAGATCAATTCCACGAGCGGGGGATCAGCAGCATCGCGCATCCTGAGTCCGCGTGGCAGCGCCATCTCTGAGCCGCGCACCAACCAACTGTTCGTGACGGATATCGCGAGCAAGCTGGAGCAGGTGCAGCAATTGATTGCCAAGCTGGATATTCCGGTGCGGCAGGTTGTGATCGAGGCGCGCATTGTCGAGGCCACCGATAGTTTTGGGAAATCCCTGGGGGTGCGTCTGGGAGGGTCCGATTTGCGTGCGCAACGAGGTGGCGACGGCGGCTACCAGCTGTCAGGCAATAACCGCGTTGCGTTCGGAACGAACTACGAGAACGTCGTAGGAACCAGCGGCGCGGGAGGGTCCGTCAACACCAGCGGCAGTTTCGTGAATCTGCCGTCTACGGGTGCCTTGGGCAGTGCCCCGGCAACCTTCGCCATATCCATATTTAATGCCACAGCGAACCGGTTTCTCAATCTGGAGCTTTCAGCCTTGGAAGCGGACGGTAAGGGGAAGATCGTCTCCAGCCCACGGGTCGTCGCCGCGGATCAGTCGAAGGCGTCTATCGAGCAGGGTACCGAACTGCCCTATCAAGTGGCCACTTCAAGCGGTGCTACTTCGATTGCGTTCAAGAAAGCCACGCTCAAGCTGGAAGTCACACCGCAAATCACTCCTGAGGGAAATATCATCCTTGACCTGGACATCAACAAGGATAGCCCTGGAGTGTTCGTGCCGGGTGGTGGCTATGCCATTGATACCAAGCACATCAGAACGCAGGTGTTGGTGGAAAATGGCGGCACGGTCGTGATCGGCGGCATTTTTACCTTGGACGAAAACGACACTGACACGCGGGTCCCTGTGCTGGGGGACATTCCCTATGTGGGCAACTTGTTCAAGAGCAAAACCAGGACATCCACCAAAAAAGAGATGCTGGTGTTCATTACGCCCAAAATGATTTCGGATCGATCCACCGTGCGGTGATTCCGCGCCGGTAAATTTGTAGTGGAAATTGATATGCGTTACTTGAAACTGTTTTTGTGTGCTGGGCTGGCTGCCATGCTGGCTGGTTGCGGCGGTGGTGGCGGGAACCCCGGGACCACATCCGGTGGCACGGGGGGCACTGGCGGGACGACCAACATCGATGCTTCCGTGGCAGGCTTTGTCTATCAGTTGGACAAACCCGCCCTCACCAACTCGGGTAGCGATGCCGTGAAGATCACCGTTGTGGCTCTGGATGCCAACAACAACCCGGTCGGTGGTGCAGGTGTGCAGGGCTCGGTTGACTCCGGCATTTACCGCGCTATGTCGAAGGTGACCGATAACACCGGTCAGTACGTGTCCACGGTGGAAATTGGGGGGGACAAGACGAATCGCACGATCACGGCTTCCATCACAGTCAACGGGGTGGTCAAGAAAGTCATCATTCCAGTGATCGGCAGTCGGGTCGTCGTGACGCCCGCGCCGACGAATCCCTCGCCAGGACAGGCCTATCGTGTGGATCTGCGCGTTGTCGACGCCCGGGATGTTGGTATTTCAGGGGTGCCTGTAGAGTTAGGCGGCAATGCCGGCTTCAGTGGCACGGTGACCACAGACATCAACGGAAATGTGTCGGCCAGCGCCGTCGCACCTTCCGTTTCGGGAAGTTACAGGGTAACTGCGGCCAGCTCTGGTGTGACTGGGGCCGCCGATGTGCAAGTCGTGACACCCGGCGGAAGTACCATCCCACCGGCGGATCTGAGGGGCACGACGCTGGACAAGATTGCCGCCTCCTTGACCGCCAATCCTACGTCGGTTGCGCCCAACACCGACGGTGGAACGACGAGTTCCTCACGATTGAGCGCCAAATTCCTGGGGCCCGGTAACGCAGGCATTGAGAACATGAGGGTCCGGTTCGAGATTGTTCCCCCGGCGCTAGGTGCAGGGGAGTACATCAAGAATCCCGGTGACAACACCAAACCCCGTCTAGCGGGTGCAGGGGGCGTGGTAGACGCGGACTACATCCCGGGAACCCGCACAAGCCCCACTAATGGCGTCGTGTTGCGTGCCTACTACTCGGATACCGATGCCGGGTTGGCGGACACGGTGACCCCCCCGCCTTATGTCGAGGCAACGCTGACCGTCAACAGTCAACCCCTAGCTATCAGTATCGGAAATCACAACAAGATGACAAAGGGTCTGGGTGGCATTGCGTACCTTGAGCAGTTCTTGATCCAGGTCGTCGATGCGTCAGGAGTGGCCGTCAAGGACGCAGTAGTATCTGCCAGCGTGGACATTACGCACTATGGCAAAGGCGTTTGGGGTGCGCCCTACCCGGTTACGGTGCCAACAAAGGCGGACAAGTTCCCGGTTGACGTGGAACCCGGTGAGATGAACGTCTGGTGTGACAACGAAGATATCAACCGCAACGGCACGTTGGAGGTGGGTGAAGACACTAACAAGAACGGATCGCTTGAACCGGGGAAATCGGAAATCGCGCTGTCCTACGTGAATGGTCAGAAGACGGATGCCAGCGGGCAACTGCTGATTCAGTTGTCCTATCCCCAGAACGTGGGTGGCTGGTTGGCGTACACGATCAAGGCAACCACGTCCGTCGTTGGCTCGGAGGGAACGAAGGAGCGGAGTTTCGTGACAGCGGTGCTGGAGGAAGACAAGAAGAATGGTTCTTTCCTCACCCCGCCCTACGGCTCGCACAGCTGCAATAAGCCCAACTGATTCAGTTGGTTGGTGTTTGTCCGGAAAGCCCTCTGAACCTGAGATGCCGCCTGCACTTGGGCGTCTCAAGAGGATGCGTGGACCATTGATTTGATTGGGTGTGTTCATGGGGTTGCTAAGGCTTTTGGGACCGGTCGTCACGCTCTTGACCTTGACAGCCTGCGGCGGTGGGGGCACCCCGGGAGTGGACCCGACCAAACCCGTCAGTGCGACGCCGATCGTTACGCTGGAGATGCGATCATCGTCGGGCGCTGTCGTTTCCACCTTGGATACCGCCGACACGTACACCTTGAACGCCACGGTCAAGAACTCCAAAGGCGTTGTTGTGGGTGGGCAAGTGGTCACATTCTCGGGTGATGCCGCCAAGGTGCGTTTCAATCCACCGGACGGTACCGCACTGACCGATGCCACCACCGGTGTGGCGTCGGTGCAGGTTTCCGTCGCCAATGCGTCCTCCTCTGGAGCAGGGACGCTTTCCGCTGCAGTCAGTGTGGCAGGCGTGGCCGCAGTTCCGGCCACGCTGAATTACCAGATCGCCTTGTCGCGCGGCGCGCCAAGCATCAACCTGGGTTTGCGGGACGTCAACAACCTGAATACACGCTCCGTCAGTGCTTCAAGTGGCGCCACGGCCAAGGCTACGCTCCTGGATGCTGGCGGCAACCCCGTGGCGGGCAAGGTCGTGGTATTCACAGGTGACACGACGTTGGTGCGTTTCAATCCCGCGTCCGGGCAGGTGCTTACCGACGCCAACGGCGTGGCGTCCGTGCATGTGAGTCCCGCTTCACAGGCTGCGGTAGGAGCGGGTACCCTCAAGGCGGCCTCCACGGTCAACGGTATCGGTGTTGAATCGACATTCGACTACCAGTTGTCGGTGCCTAACCTGACGCTGCAGGCGCTGGACCTTGGGACCGGTGGTCTCGCCGCGTATGGCAATCGGCCGGTCTCCACCGTCGCATTGATAGACGGCAGTGCTGCCAGAGATGTGCCGGTTCAGGTGACATTTACGGCGAGTTGCGGTACGGTCACGCCGTCGGCGGTCATGACCGACAGTGCGGGTCGTGCCACCACAAGCTACAAGGCTGATAGTCCGGCGTGTGCGGGAAACAACGTCATCATCACCGCGTCCTCCGTCGGGGCCGATTCGGTATCCGGCAGCCTGTCGGTGCAGCCAGCAGTGGCGACCAACTTGCTCTTCGTCAGCGCCGCACCCGAACGCATCTATCTGGCTGGATCGGTGGGTGTCACCCAGGCCCAGGTCTCTTTCAAGGTGGTCGATTTCAACGGTAACCCGCTGCAGAACCAGGGCGTGCGACTGGCGCTGAACAATGTTTCAACGGGAGCGAGCATTGGTACCCTCGGAAACGCCACGCCGGTGGACGTGACCTCCGATGGTGTCGGGGTAGTGTCGGTGCCCGTATTTGCGGGGTCGGTGCCAGCCTCACTTCAGATCAGGGCTTACCTGCTGGGAAATCCCGCCGTCACCTCAAGTTCCAACACGCTGACTGTCGCGTCCGGGCGCCCCGTCCAGAGTCGCATCAGCATTGCCGCCTCGGTGTTCGCTGTCGAAGGGTGGTCCATCGACGGTAAGACCACGCAACTCACGGTCTCCATGGCGGATCGTCAGGGCAATCCGGTGCCCGACGGCACGGAAGTCAACTTCGTTAGTGAGGGCGGCGTGGTCGTTCCTCCCAGTTGCGTGGTAGAGGGTGGAACTTCACAGTGCTCGGTCAGCCTTCGGTCGGGCAATCCCAGGCCTCCGAATGGACGGGTTTCAGTGTTGGCCTATGTGCCAGGTGAAGAGGATTTTGTCGATGCCAACGGGAACAATGTCTACGACCCTGGGGAGACGTTCTTCGATCTGGGCAACGCCTATCGTGACGACAACGAGAATGGAAACCAGGATCTGGGTGAGTTCTTCGTTCCACGCGCGGGTTCGTCGGACTGCGCAGGGGGTGTCAACGGCAAATTCGGTTCCTGCGACGGAGTCTGGGGTGCCGTGGATGTGCGCGCCCAGGCGGTCCTGATCTTCTCGACCTCGGGCGCGAGCATGTCGGTGGTTCCCGGTACCGCATCGACCTCGGGGTTGCGAGTAGATGTGTCTGATTTGAACGGCGCCAGTATGCCCACCGGGACCACCATCGCAGCTGCGGCACGGCTTCCATCGTCGTGCGCGGTGGACCGCGTTGTGCCCTCGGTCATTCCCAACACCTTGTTGCCGACACGGGTGGAAGTCATTCTGGGCGGAACCGGATCTGGCTGCAATTCGGGAGACACCGTGGACGTCTCGGCCACATCGCCATCTGGCGTGGTCACCACCTACTCTGTGACGTTGCCCTGAGCAGGACTCCCATGCGTCTCGCACTCATCGGCTTGCCGGGGTCAGGCAAGACCACGGTTGGGCGCCAGCTTGCTCGGCGCCTGCAGCTATCGTTTGTGGACACCGACCAATTGCTGGAGCAGCGCATCGGATGCTGCATTCGAGAGTTTTTTGAGCGCGAGGGGGAATCCCGGTTTCGCGATCTGGAAGAGGGGCTCATAGACGAGGTCACTCGCACTCGGGAAGGGGTACTGTCCACCGGTGGTGGCGTGGTCCTGCGAGCTGCCAACCGCGAGCATTTGCATGGGCGAGCCCATGTAGTCTACCTGCGCTCCACTCCCGAGGAGGTATTTCGACGTCTGCGCCACGACCAGAATCGCCCTTTACTGCAGGTGGAAGACCCCTTGCAAAAGCTGCGCGAGTTGTTTGCCGAGCGCGATCCTCTGTACCGCGAAACCGCGCATTTCGTCGTGGAAACCGGGCGTCCCTCGCTTGTCACGCTGGTCAACATGATCGTGATGCAAATCGAGTTGGCCGGGCTGCGTTGACGATTCATCAGTGCGTGCTCGGAAAAATCCAGAGTAACGACGCCGTCATGACCGCGTAGCGTGCGAATTTTCCAATGGCCATGTAGGCGACACAGGGCCATAGCGGAAACTTCAGCCACCCTGCTACTGCGCAAAGGGGGTCGCCCACCACCGGCAGCCAGCTCAGCAGGCAAGCTTTGGGCCCGATGCGCTCCAGCCAGTCCAGCGCGGTAAGGTGTGTGCTGGAATGTCGATACTTGTCGACGATCTGATGCGACGCCAGACCCATAGCCCAACTGATGGCTCCCCCCAGGGTGTTGCCGATCGTGGCGACGAACAAGGCTGGCCAGAACAGCTCGGGGTTGAGCTTGATCAGTCCGAACAGCACCGGCTCAGAACCCAGAGGCAACAGCGTGGCGGAGATGACAGCCACCACAAACAATGTGCTGAGCCCGAATTCCGGTAGCGCCAGCAGTGTGAGCAGTTGATTAAGCCACGATTCCATGTGGATCCCAGTATATGCAGGCCAACCAGTGGCCTTCTGCGGATCTGAAAAATCGCCGGAAATTTCAATTGCTGAAATTTTAAGCAGATAGAATACGACAGCCCTGACCGGTCCAGGGTCTTCCAGATAGCAGTTACCCCGTCAGGCATTCCTTCCCACTGCCCGCTCCCTTCCGGTATGAACATCGGTCCCGTTTCCATGGCAAATCGCCTGTTTGTTGCGCCCATGGCGGGCGTGACCGACCGGCCGTTTCGCCAACTCTGCAAGCAGTTGGGTGCGGGCTACGCGGTGAGCGAGATGGTGACGTCACGGCCCGACTTGCAGCGCACAGTCAAGACGTCGCGCCGTTCCAACCACGAGGGTGAGCCCGGGCCGATCGCGGTGCAGATTGCCGGAACAGACCCCGCCATGATGGCCGATGCGGCGCGGCACAACGTCGCTCGAGGTGCCCAGATCATCGACATCAACATGGGCTGTCCTGCCAAGAAGGTATGCAACAAGTGGGCGGGCTCCGCCCTCATGCAGGACGAGACCCTGGCGCTGTCCATCGTGGAGGCGGTGGTGACCGCGTGCGCGCCACAGGGTGTGCCGGTGACAGTGAAGATGCGCACCGGCTGGAGCGCATCGCACAAGAACGCCGTGACCCTGGCGCGCCGCTTCGAGGATGCCGGTGTGCAGATGCTCACGGTGCATGGTCGCACCCGTGAACAGGGGTACGGTGGGCAGGCGGAGTACGAAACCATCGCGGCGGTGAAATCGGTGGTGCGCATTCCCGTGGTGGCCAACGGCGACATCACCACCCCGCACAAGGCCCGTGACGTGCTGGCACAGACCGGCGCGGACGCCGCGATGATGGGACGCGCCGCGCAGGGGCGCCCTTGGATCTTTCGTGAGATCAACCACTTTCTGGCCACCGGCGAACTGCTGGCGCCGCCGCTGGTCGCCGAGGTCAGGCGCCTGTTGCTGGACCACCTACAGGATCACTACACCTTCTATGGCGAATACGCAGGTGTGCGTACGGCGCGCAAGCACATCGGCTGGTACGTGAAGACGCTGCCCGGCGCGGCTGAATTCCGGTCGCAGCTGAACACACTGGACGACTGTGGCCTCCAGTGGGCCGCAGTAGCCGCGTATTTTGATGAACTGTCCGTTCGCATGGACCGCATGCCGGCCCTGGAAGCTGGTGCGGCTTCGCACTGCGAGAACAATTCCCTGGAGATCGTGTCATGAGCAAGCATCACATTGAAGAATGTGTTCGCGCCAGTCTGGAAAGCTACTTCAAGGATTTGCGGGGTACCGAGCCGGGTGGCATGTACGACATGATGGTCAAGGTGGTGGAGCGGCCGTTGCTGGAAGTGGTGATGAAGCAGGCCTGTGACAACCAGTCGCGCGCCGCCGAATGGCTGGGTCTGAACCGCAACACCCTGCGCAAGAAACTCATCGAACACAAACTTCTGAAATGAAACCAACCATGAACGCACTGATTTCCGTTTCCGACAAGACCGGCATCCTCGAATTCGCCAAGAGCCTGCATGCCTTGGGCATCAAGCTGATTTCCACCGGGGGCACGGCCAAGCTGCTGGCCGACAATGGTCTGCCGGTGACCGAGGTGGCCGCGCTGACCGGCTTCCCCGAAATGCTGGACGGGCGGGTCAAGACCCTGCATCCCAAGGTGCATGGCGGCTTGCTGGCGCGGCGTGACGTGCCCGAGCACATGGCCGCGCTCAAGGCGCAGGGCATCGATACCATCGACCTGCTGGTGGTGAACCTCTACCCGTTCGAGGCCACGGTGGCCAAGCCCGGGTGCACGCTGGAAGACGCCATCGAAAACATCGACATCGGCGGCCCGGCCATGGTGCGCAGTGCGGCCAAGAACTGGACAGACGTGGGCGTGCTCACCGACGCCTCCCAATACCCCGTCGTACTGGGTGAACTGCAGGCCCAGGGCAAGCTTAGCGATGCCACGCGTTTTGCCTTGTCGGTGGCGGCCTTCAACCGCATCAGCAACTACGACGGCGCGATTTCCGACTACCTCTCCAGCATCCAGCCCGACGGCACGCGTGCCCAGTTCCCGGGCCAGACGAACAGCCAGTACGTGAAGCTGCAGGACTTGCGTTACGGCGAAAACCCGCACCAGCAGGCTGCGTTCTACCGCGACCTGCACCCGGCCGCGGGCTCGCTGGTCACGGCCCGGCAGTTGCAGGGCAAGGAGCTCAGCTACAACAACATTGCCGACGCCGATGCCGCGTGGGAGTGCGTCAAGAGCTTCCATCCCAGGACCGATGGCGCGGCCTGCGTCATCGTCAATCATGCCAACCCCTGCGGCGTGGCCGTGGGCAAGGATGCGCTGGAAGCCTACAGCAAGGCGTTCCAGACCGATTCCACCTCCGCATTTGGCGGCATCATTGCGTTGAACTGCCCGCTGGATGAGGCTGCTGCGCTACAAATTTCGAAGCAATTTGTGGAAGTGCTGATGGCCCCGGCCTATACGCCCGAAGCGCTGGCCGTGTTCAAGTCCAAGGTCAACGTGCGCATTCTGCAGATCGAGCTGCCTGCCAACGGAGACTTGGGTCGCAATGCGCTGGACATCAAGCGCGTGGGCTCGGGTCTGCTCGTGCAGACTGCGGACAACCATGAACTGGCGCTGGCGGATCTGAAGGTGGTGACCCAGCTCCAACCCACGCCGCAGCAGTTGCAGGACATGCTGTTTGCCTGGAAGGTGGCCAAATACGTCAAGTCCAATGCCATCGTGTTCTGCACCAATGGTATGACCATGGGCGTGGGGGCCGGGCAGATGAGTCGCCTGGACTCGGCGCGTATTGCCAGCATCAAGGCCGAACACGCCGGCCTGTCCCTCAAAGGCACGGCCGTAGCGAGCGACGCGTTCTTCCCATTCCGTGACACCTTCGATGTGCTGGTCGATGCCGGCGCCACCAGCGTCATTCATCCGGGCGGCTCCATGCGCGATCAGGAGGTGATCGATGCTGCGAACGAACGGGGCGTGGCCATGGTGTTTACCGGCGTGCGCCACTTCCGTCACTGATTCCGTCAGGGCGGCAGCCGGGCGGATTCGTCGGCATCTCCGGCCAGCTCCACCAGCGCGGCCGGCAGGGATCTGCTGGGCTTGACGCCGAGTTCCTTGAGCATCTGGGCCTGGCGGATCACGTTGCCCCGGTTGGTGCTGAGCTTGGCGAAGGCGTCGTTGTAGGCGTCCTGCGCCATGCGCAGGCGTTCCCCCACTTTTTCCAGGTCGGCCACGAAGGCACTGAGGCGGTCGTACAGCTCCGCGCCACGCTTGGCAATCTCCTGTGCATTGCGGCTTTGCGCTTCCTGGTGCCACAGGTGGGCCACGGTGCGCACCACGAACAGCAGGGTGGAGGGGCTCACCAGCAGCACGTTGCGGTTCCATGCGTCCATGAACAACTGGTTGTCCTGCGACACGCTCAGCATGAAGGCCGGCTCGATGGGCACGAACATGAGCACGAAATCCAGGGACTTCAGGCCATACAGCGCCTGGTAGTTCTTGTCGGACAGGCCGCGGATATGGGCTCGCACGGAGTCCATGTGGCGGCGCAGCGCGGCCACTCGCTGGGTGTCGTCCTCGGCACTCGAATATTCCTCGTAGGCCAGCAGCGACACCTTGGCGTCCACCACCAGATGCCGGTCCTGCGGCAGGTGAATCACCACGTCGGGCTGGGCGCGTGAGCCGTCCTCACGGGCATGGCTCTCCTGCACGTCGTATTCGATGCCACGGCGCAGGCCGGAGGCTTCCAGCACGCGTTCCAGGATCAGTTCGCCCCAGTTGCCCTGTGACTTGGCCGAGCCCTTGAGGGCCAGCGTCAGGTTCTTGGCGTCGTCGCTCAGCGTCTTGTTCAGTTGCATCAGGTGGCTGACCTGCTGCGCCAGTGCGCTGCGCTCCTTGCCCTCGGTGTCGTAGAACTGTTCCACCTTACCCTGGAACTCCTGCAGCCGGGTCCGCAGCGGGTCCAGCAACTGGCCCAGGCTGGCCTGGTTCTGCTCGGCGAAGCGCTTACTCTTTTCTTCCAGGATGTCGCTGGCCAGGCTCTTGAACTGGTTGGACAAGGCTTCCTTGGCGTCTACCAGCAGGGCGAGCTTTTCCTGAGCCTGGCGCCGCTCCGCGTCGAGGCGGGTACTGACTTCCACGACTTCGGCCTGCAGGCGGGCACCGGTTTGCTCCGCCGTGCGCAGCGCTGCCTCCAGCTCGGGCACGCGGGCGGCGCGTTCGGCCTGTTGCGCGCGGTCATCGCGGGCCTGATCCAGGGCGTCACGCCACTGCTGGGCTTGCGTGCGGAGTTGCTGCAGCTCGCCCTGCAGGCGTTGCCGTTCTTCGTCCAGGCCGCGTGCGCGTTCCCGCGCCGTGGCCATTTCGACTTCGGTCTGGGCCTGGGCCCGTTCCGCGGCGGCGAGCACCTGGCCTGCCGTCGCCCGGCGGCTGAGCCACACCCCCAGCAGCGCGCCCAGCACCATGGCCGCGAGCAGCAGTACGGGCCACAGCCATCCGGTGGTCAACAGGTGGGCGCTATCGGTGGCGGTGTTGGTCATGTGAGCTTCCGTGTTGCGGGCGCAAACCCCTGGGGACGGGCGCGCAGGGTTTCGATTATCCGGCTGCGCCGCAGGATGCGGGTTCTTGTGATGGCTTTTGGGCGGGCGCACAATAGCTGTCGACACCACCACGCTTCTCTCCCCAAGCCACGCGCATGCTGTACAAGTTCAAATCCAAGGTCACTGGCGATGTCATCATGCTGGAGCCCAACGGTCGGCATGTGCTGCAGATCATCGGCAAGGACACTGAGGGCAAAGGGATTGTGTTGCCGCAGCAGATGCCTGCGGCGCTGCTTGCCTTGGAGCAGGCCATTGCCCAGGAAGAGGCTGCTGCCAAGGCGGCGAGGGACCTGGCCATCGAGCGGGGGGAGGACCCACCGACGGCACAGGGCGTTTCCTTACGCCAGCGTGCATTGCCCTTCATGGACATGCTGCGGCGTTGCCACCAGTCCGACGAGGCCATCGTCTGGGGGGTGTGAGCACCACCCAAGACCACGCAGGGGTCAGTCGAATACGTCGGCCTGGTCCAAGGAACAACCCAAACGGTCCTTGGCGGAGACGATGGGTTCTCCTCGCAACGGCCAGTCGATGGCCAACCGCGGGTCGTTCCAGGCTAGGCAGCGCTCGTGTTCCGGGGCCCAGTAGTCCGTGGTCTTGTAGAGAAAATCCGCGCTCTCAGACAGCACGACGAAGCCGTGCGCAAACCCGGGCGGTACCCAGAACTGGCGGTGGTTTTCGGCGCTGAGTGTGGCGCCCACCCATTGCCCAAAGGTGGGGGACGAACGCCGCAGATCCACGGCCACGTCAAACACGCTGCCCGCCACCACGCGTACGAGTTTGCCCTGGGGCTGCTGGATCTGGTAGTGCAGGCCGCGCAGCACGCCCTTGGCAGAGCGGGAATGGTTGTCTTGCACGAAAGGGCCCTGGTAGCCCGTCAGCTCGGCGAACTTGCGCTGGTTGAAGCTCTCGAAAAAGAAGCCGCGCTCATCCCCGAAAACACGGGGTTCGAGCAGCACCACATCGGGAATGGCGCACGGGGTGGCCTTCATCGCAGGTTCTCCGCCAGCAGACGCTGCAAGTAGCGACCGTAGCCGTTCTTGGCCAGGGGCAGTGCCAGCGCAGCCAACTGCTCCGAGCTGATCCAGCCCTGGTGCCAGGCGATTTCCTCGGGGCAGGCGACTTTCAGACCCTGGCGGTGCTCGATGGTGGCGATGAACTGCGACGCTTCCATCATGGATTCGTGCGTGCCCGTGTCCAGCCAGGCGTAGCCACGCCCCATCAGTTCCACGCGCAGTTGCTGGCGCTGCAGGTACAGGCGGTTCAAGTCGGTGATCTCCAGTTCGCCGCGTGCCGACGGACGAATCTGCTTGGCCAATTCCACCGCGTGCTCGTCGTAGAAATACAGGCCGGTGACGGCGTAGCGGGATTTCGGGCGTTCGGGCTTCTCCTCGATGGACACGGCGTGCCGTTGCGCGTCGAATTCCACCACGCCGTAGCGCTGGGGATCGTTCACGGCGTAGGCAAATACCGTGGCACCGTGGGTGCGCTCATGCGCGGTGCGCAGTTGTGTGCCCAGGTCGTGGCCATAGAAGATGTTGTCGCCCAGCACCAGCGCGCTGTGCGAGCCGGCCAGGAAGTCCTCACCAATGAGGAAGGCCTGCGCCAGGCCGTCGGGTGACGGTTGAACCGCGTACTCGATGCGCATGCCCCAGGCGCTGCCATCGCCCAGCAGTTGCTCGAACCGCGGGGTGTCCTGGGGTGTGGAGATGACCAGGACCTCGCGAATCCCCGCCAGCATGAGCGTGCTGAGCGGGTAGTAGATCATGGGCTTGTCATAGATGGGCAGCAACTGCTTGGACACGGCCAACGTGGCTGGGTACAGCCGAGTGCCGGAGCCGCCGGCCAGGATGATGCCTTTGCGGTGGAGGGTCATGGTGTGGGGGTGCTTTCAAATTGGGATGTGGGCAATGCATTCACCAGGGGCTCGACCTGGACCAGGCAATCGTAGAAGGTGGGGCCGCGCCCGAGATCGGTGAGTCGCTGGCTGGTGAGCTCATTCACGTTGCAGCCGTTGAGCCCGAGTTTGCGCCACCATACGCCCAGGCCAACGACCACGCCGGGTCGGGCGCGCGCGGACACTTGGGCCTTGCAGACGTAGCTGCCACGGTCATTGAATACACGCACGACGGCACCGTCGGCGATGGCGCGGTCCGCCGCATCGCCCGGCGCCATTTCCAGTAGCGGCTCGCCTTCGGCGCTGCGCAGGCTGTCCACGTTGACGAAGGTGGAGTTCAGAAAATTGCGCGCCGGTGGCGAGATCATGGCCAACGGGTAGCTTGAGGACGATTCGGGCGACTCGTGGTTGGGGATGTAGTCCGGCAGCCCGTCCTGCCCCATGGCCGCGAGTGCCGCGCTGAAGAATTCGCATTTGCCCGAGGGCGTGGGGAAGTTGCCATGGGCGAAGGGGGCGTCGGGCAAGGGCAGGGTGGCAAAGCCGTGCGTCAACAGCCGGTCGTAGTCCACCGAAGGGAAGGCGGTGCGGCACAGTGTTTGGTCATCGTCCGCGAAACAGGTGTCGGTGTAACCCATGCGCTGCGCCAGATCCCGAAAGATCTGTGTGTTCGGCCAGGCCTCACCCAGCGGGGCGATGGCAGGACGGTTGAGCAGCACGTCGGTGTGGCCATAGCTCAGGTGCACGTCCCAATGTTCCAGTTGCGTGGTGGCCGGCAGGATGTAGTCGGCATGGTCGGCCGTGTCGGTCTGAAAATGTTCCAGCACGACCGTGAACAGGTCTTCCCGAGCAAAGCCCTGCACCACCTTGCCGGAGTCCGGCGCCACGGCCACGGGGTTGCTGTTGTAGACGATCAGCGCCTCGACCTTGGGGCCAAAGTCGGGGCTGCTGTCGCGCAACAGATCGTCTCCGATGGTCACCATATTGAGGGTGCGCGGTGTGCGCCCGGCAAGCAGGTCAGGGCGCTGCAGCGCGGCCTTGGCCACGGGAAAGCTGCTGGAGCTGCTCAGCAGCAGGCCCCCGGCGGGGTGGCGCCAGGCGCCGATGAGCGCCGGCAGGCACGCAATGGCGCGCGCGGCATTGCCGCCCCCGTGCACCCGTTGCATGCCGTAGTTCAGGCGAATGGCCGCGGGCTGGTGCTCCAAGAAACAGCGGCCATAGTCGTGCGCCAGGGCCTGAATCTGGGCCACGGGTACGCCGCAGATTTGGGCCGCACGCTCCAGCGTCCACGCCATGGCCCGCTCGCGCAGTTGCGGCCAGCCGACGGTGTGCTGCTCGATGTAGTGGTGGTCCAGCCAGTCGTGCACGATCAGCTCGCGCATCAGTGCCAGGGCCAGCGCAGCGTCGGTGCCCGGCAGCAGAGCGATGTGTTCGTGGCACTTTTCGGCGGTTTCCGTGCGGCGTGGGTCGATGCAGACCAGGCGCGCGCCCTGACGCTTGGCTTCCTGCGCGCAACGCCAGAAGTGCAGGTTGCTGGCAATGGAATTGCTTCCCCAGATCAAGATCAGCCGGGACTGCGCGAAAAACTCCACCTTCATCCCCACCTTGCCACCCAGGGTGCGCGTCAGGCCTTCGCCGCCAGCGGCGGCGCAGATGGTGCGGTCGAGTTGCGAAGCACCCAGGCGGTGGAAAAAACGCCCGGCCATGGCCTCACCCTGCACCAGGCCCATGGTGCCGGCGTAGCTGTAGGGCAGGATCGCCTGGGGGTCGCGCGCAGCGATCGACTGCAGGCGCTGGGCAATGTCGTGCAGCGCTGCATCCCAGGAAACGCGGGCGAACCGCCCGGAACCCTTGGGGCCGATGCGCTTGAGGGGGTGCAGGATGCGCTCGGGGTGGTAGGTGCGCTGTGTGTAGCGGGAAACCTTGGTGCACAGCACGCCGCCCGTGTGGGGATGCGCGGGATTGCCTTGCACCCTGATGGCGATACCGTCCTGCACGGACGTCAGCAGAGAGCAGGTGTCTGGACAGTCGTGCGGGCAAGCCCCCAGGATGTGATGTTCTTTCGGAGCGGTGTGTGTGCCGAGTGTCATGCGGGGATACCGGTTCGCGGACGGGTCAACTCCCGGCCATGGGAAAACCCATGTACCGGAGACGTCAATTGTTTACGATAATGCTCGATCATGATGAATCGCCGACATTTCTCCCTTTCCGCGGGCGCTGCATTGGCGGCCGGATTTCGAACGGCCCGCGCGCAGACCGAAGGTCACATTATCCTGGGTCAGTCAGCGGCCTTCAGCGGGCCTGCGGCTCAATTGGGTATCCAGTTCTATCAAGGTGCCAAAGTTTATTTTGACCAGGTGAACGCCCAAGGTGGCGTGGGCCGGCGCTTGATTGAAATACGCAAGCTTGACGACGGATACGAGCCGGACCGCTGCGTGGAGAACACGCGCACGCTCATCGGTGAAGACGTGTTTGCCTTGTTTGGCTACATCGGTACCCCCACCAGCCTGGCCGCTCTGCCACTGGCTACCAAGGCCAGGATACCCTTCATTGCGCCCTTCACGGGCGCCATGGGCCTGCGGGAGCCCTTCAACCGCTACGCCTTTCACGTGCGTGCGTCGTACAACGACGAGACTGCGCTGATCGTGAGGCAGTTGACGCATCTGGGCCTGAAGAAGATTGCCGTGTTCTACCAGAACGACTCCTATGGCAAGGCAGGACTGGACGGTGCAACGCTGGCGCTGTCCGCGCAGAATCTCCAGCCTGTGGCCAAGGCGACGGTGGAGCGCAATTCGGTGGACGTGGACGCCGCCGTCAAGACCATCTTGGCCGCGGCACCGGATGCGGTGATCCAGGTGAGCGCCTACAAGTCCTGTGCCGCCTTCATTCGTGCAGCTCGAAAGGCGGGTTACGGTGGCACCTTCTACAACGTATCCTTTGTCGGGACACAGGCCTTGGCCGACGAACTGGGCAAGGATGGGGCCGGTGTGGTGGTGACGCAGGTCGTGCCGTCTCCCTACAACGCTGCCCGCCCGTTGGCGCGGGAATTCGTCGAGGCCGTGAAGAAAGCCGGCGGCGAGGCACGGGCCAATTTCTCCAGCATGGAAGGTTATCTGGCCGCCAAAGTCCTGGTGGAAGGGCTTCGCCGTGCGCGCAGTCTGAACCGTGAGTCCCTGATTTCCGGGTTGGAATCGATCTCCAACCACTCATTTGGCGGCTTCGCCGTCTCCTTTTCACCCGCGAACCACGTGGCGTCCAGTTTTGTCGATCTGTCCATGCTGACCGGGGACGGGCGAGTGCGTACCTGAAATCTTCCCTGGTTCTGGGAGTTTGATGATTCCGGATGACAGATCGTAACTTTGTGAAATAAACTGCACGGTCAGGAGAAGACCGTGCAAATTATTGATTCCATCGTTACCCAAGCTGCCGCCATCACCGCCGTTCGTCGCGATATCCATGCTCATCCCGAGCTGTGCTTCGAAGAGGCGCGCACCGCAGAAGTGGTGGCGGCAAAGCTGACCGAATGGGGTATCCCGGTGCACCGCGGGTTGGGAAAGACCGGGGTGGTGGGCATAGTCAGAAATGGGAGCTCGGATCGCGCAATCGGGCTGCGGGCCGACATGGACGCGCTGCCGATGCACGAATGCAATACCTTTGCCCATGCCAGCAAGCACGAGGGCAAGATGCATGCTTGTGGTCACGACGGGCACGTAGCCATGTTGCTGGCGGCGGCGCAGCATCTGGCCACACACCGGAATTTCGACGGTACGGTGTATTTGATTTTCCAACCGGCCGAGGAGGGGGGGGGTGGCGCGCGCGAAATGATCCGGGACGGCCTGTTTGAGAAATTTCCCATGGATGCGGTGTTTGGCATGCACAACTGGCCCGGGCCGCAAGTGGGGCGTTTTGCCATCAGTCCCGGACCTGTGATGGCGTCCAGCAACGACTTCAGGATCACTGTTCGTGGCAAGGGTGGGCATGCGGCGCTACCGCACAACACCTTGGATCCTGTGCCAGCGGCCTGTCAGATGGTGCAGGCCTTCCAGACCATCATCAGCCGCAACAAGAAGCCCGTGGACGCGGGTGTGATTTCCGTGTGCATGATCCACGGGGGCGAGGCCAACAACGTGATTCCCGACAGCTGCGAATTGCAGGGGACGGTCCGCACTTTCACGACCGAGGTTCTGGATCTGATCGAACAGCGTATGCGGCAGATCGCGCACCACACGTGCGAGGCTCATGGTTTGCAGTGCGAATTCGTGTTTGAACGCAACTATCCCCCCACCATCAACAGCGTCGCCGAGGCTGAGTTCGCGCGCCAGGTCATGGCGGAGATTGTGGGCGCGCAGAATGTGGACGCGCAGGAGCCTGTCATGGGTGCGGAGGACTTCGCCTACATGTTGTTGGCCACACCGGGTGCCTACTGTTTCATTGCCAATGGGCAGGGTGCGCACCGGGAAATGGGGCACGGCATGGGCCCATGCGAGCTGCACAACGCCAGCTACGACTTCAACGACGAGCTGATTCCGCTGGGGGCCACCTATTGGGTGCGTCTGGTGGAGCAGTGGTTCGCGACGCGGGGTGACACGAAGGTCAACCCATGATCGCGGTTCGCGACGCCTTTTCCCACAGCTACGCCAGCGCGCGCAAGCGTTTTTTCCTGGCGGCGCAGGCGGCGGGCCTGGAGGTGGAGTCGTACAAGCACCGCATGCCCGGGCGGGACAACGAGACCTTGGCCGTGGACGTGGTGCTGGATGGACGCCCGGACGCGGAACGCATGGTGGTGGTCAGTAGCGGAGTGCACGGGGTCGAGGGGTATTGCGGCAGCGGCATCCAGGTTTTTGCGTTGCACGACAAGGACCTGCGCAGCAAGGCTCGGGAGCGTGGGGTGGCCGTGCTCTACATCCACGCGGTCAACCCGTACGGCTTTTCCTACATACGGCGCGTGACCCATGAGAACGTCGATCTGAACCGCAATTTCCGCGACTTTTCCCAGCCGCTTCCGGTGAACGTGGGTTACCGGGCGCTGCATCCCCTGCTGCTCCCGCAGAAATGGCCTCCGACCTGGGGCAATGCCGCCAGAATCGGCTGGATCACACTGACCCAGGGCAAGCGCGCGCTGCAGACAGCAGTATCGGCGGGACAGTACGAATTTGCGGATGGCCTTTTCTTTGGAGGCACGGAGCCGACCTGGAGTAACCAGACCTTGCGCACGGTGGTGCGCAAATACGCAGGCATTGCGCGCCATATAGCCTGGATCGATTTGCATACCGGTCTGGGACCGCGTGGCAAGGGGGAACGCATCCTGAGCGCGCGCAACGACACTCACGGTCTGGCCGATGCGAGGGCCCTGTGGGGGGATGAAGTCACGTCCTTTTTCGAGGATTCCACGGTGTCCGCCAACGTGAGTGGAGCCATGCTGGAGGCCATCCGGCTGGAGTGCGCGCAGGCGGACTTCAACGCCATCAGCATGGAGTTCGGGACGAAGCCGCTAATGGAGGTGCTTACGGCCATGCGTGCCGAGCAATGGCTGCAGCTGCACCCCAAGACCTCGCCGCGCAAGACACATGCCATCAAACGGCAGTTGCTCGATGCGTTTTTTGTGGATTCGGACGATTGGAAGGAGCAGGTGGTGGAACAGGCCCGAGAGGCTTTGCTACAGTCCGTCGCGGGCATCGACGCGGACTGAGCAAGCGGTCGAGCGCTGTCGCTGTCAGGGGCTCAGAGCCCCGTTTTTTTGTACCGAATCATTGGGGAGTGCAAGATGTTGATGACCTTTGTCGTGCTGTACCTGCTGGCATCGGTGGCGATTGGCTTGTATGCCGCTGGGCGCGTGCACAACACGGCTGACTACGCGGTCGCCGGTCGCAGTCTGCCGCTGGCGGTCGTGATCGCCACGACGTTTGCGACATGGTTCGGCTCGGAGACCGTGCTGGGAGTATCCGCGAGGTTCGTGCAGGGTGGCTTCAGCGCGGTGGTGGAAGACCCATTCGGTGCTTCCATGTGTCTCGTTCTGGTGGGCCTGTTCTTTGCCTACAAGCTGTACCAGAGAAATCTGGTGACGTTGGGTGACTACTTCCGTCAGCGCTATGGCCGAGGGGTGGAAGTCATGTGCTCGCTCATCATCATCGTCAGCTACCTGGGCTGGGTGGCGGCGCAGATCACTGCGCTGGGGCTGGTGTTCCATTTGCTGACCGGGGGGGCGATTTCGGTGCCCGTGGGCATGCTGATCGGCACGACCGTGGTGCTCGTGTACACGCTGTTTGGCGGCATGTGGTCCGTGGCCTTGACCGACTTCGTGCAGATGATTGTCATTGCCGTGGGGTTGCTGGCGATTGCATGGTTCGCGGCGGATCTGTCGGGCGGTGCCGACAAGGTGCTGAGCTACGCCGCGCGAGAGGGCAAGTTCCAGTTTTTTCCGACCGGTGGCGCCAGGGAATGGCTTGCCTTCATTGCCGCGGCCATCACCATGATGCTGGGGTCCATTCCGCAGCAGGACGTGTTCCAGCGCGTGATGTCGTCCAAGGACGCAAAAACCGCCGTACGTGGTCCGGTCATTGGGGGCACGCTGTACCTGCTGTTCGCCTTCATTCCCATGTTCGTCGTCACGGCGGCGGTGCTGGTGATGCCGCAGGAGGCGCAGGCCCTGCTCAAGGACGACCCGCAAAAGGTACTTCCCACCCTGGTCATGACGCGCATGCCTTTGTTGCTGCAAGTGGCCTTCTTCGGCGCCTTGCTGTCGGCCATCATGTCCACCGCATCGGCAACCTTGCTTGCACCCAGCACCACCATCGTGGAGAACATCGTGCGCAACCTCAAGCCTGGCATGAGTGACGCCGCCACGCTTCGCGCCATGCGCTTGACCGTGCTGAGTTTCACCGCGTGTGTGCTGACCTACTCCATGGTCATGCAGGGTTCCTCAATCTATGACCTGGTGTCCGGGGCCTATCAGGTGCCGTTGGTGGGCGCTTTCGTTCCCCTCGTGTGTGGCCTGTACTGGCGGCGTGCCACCACCCAGGGGGCCGTGTTGTCTGTCTCTTTGGGGCTTGTCACCTGGCTCATGTTCCTGGGCGTTCCGGGGTGGTCGGACGCCTTCCCGCAGCAGCTGGCCGGTCTATTGGCTGCCGCCACAGGCATGCTGGCCGGATCGCTGGCGCCGCAGTGGCTGGCCGATCACAAGGGTCACGTGCACCACTTCCAGGGCAGTCCTCACGAGTGAACGCCCGAACCCGCCCGAGCCCTCCAGAGGAGGCTCAGGCGAACGCCCGCCGGTGACCGGTGGGGGATGGCTCCGCTCTCTATAATCAAAGGCTTTGCAACTTTGACCCACTTCCCATGCCAATCTACGCCTACAAATGCGAGTCCTGCGGCTTGGCCAAGGACGTATTGCAGAAGATTTCAGACGCTGCGCTCACGCAATGCCCTTCGTGTGGGGCCGAAAGTTTCAGGAAGCAGCTGACGGCCGCCGGATTTCAACTCAAGGGCAGCGGCTGGTATGCCACGGATTTCAAGGGCGGTGGCGGTGCCGCAGCAGGTTCGACGGCCGCTGCGTCGTCCGATTCTAAGCCGTCTGAGAGCAGTCCGGCGAAGGCCGAGCCCGCGCCGGCTGCAAGTGGTTGCGGTGGCAACTGCGCGTGCCATTGAGTCATGACGTATCCCTGGAGTCGCCGTGCCCATCAAGAAGTACCTGATCACCGGATTGCTGGTCTGGCTGCCGCTGGCCATCACCGTGTGGGTCATGCTGTGGCTGGTCGGCCTGCTGGACGGCGTCTTCGGTGGCCTCCTGTCCGGGCTGGGCGCGATTCTGCCGGCCAGCATGATGCCCTTGCTGGAGCAGTTGCGTTCCGTGCACGGGCTGGGCGTGATCCTGGTGCTGATGGCCTTGTTGGTCACGGGCGCGCTGGTGTCGAATGTCGCTGGGCGCTGGTGGCTTGCCCAATGGGACAGGCTGTTTACCAACATTCCCATCTTCAAGACCGTCTACACCAGCGTCAAGAAGGTCTCTGACACCCTGTTCTCCAGCAATGGCAACGCTTTTCGCAAGGCGCTGCTCATCCAGTATCCACGTGCCGGGTCCTGGACCATTGGGTTTCTGACCGGTGCTCCCGGAGGTGAAGTGGCCGAGCATCTGCCCGGCGAGTTCATCAGTGTCTATGTGCCCACCACGCCCAACCCCACGAGTGGCTTCTTCCTGATGCTGCCGCGTACCGATGTGATCGAACTGCGCATGAGTGTGGACGAGGCGCTGACGTACGTGATCTCCATGGGCACGGCAGTGCCCAGCCCCAAAGAACCTTTGGCATCCAACTGATTTTTATCCACGCTTTGCCTTGCGCAAAGCCATCCGAAAGCAAAACCATGGCCATGCGTTCCCACTATTGCGGTCTCGTTACCGACGCCCTGATGGGCCAAACCGTCACCCTGTGCGGCTGGGTGAACCGTCGTCGCGACCACGGCGGCGTCATCTTCATCGACCTGCGCGACCGCGAGGGCTATGTACAGGTGGTTTGTGACCCTGACCGCGCCGACATGTTCCGGACCGCAGAGGAAGTGCGCAACGAATACTGCGTGCAGGTCAAGGGCCTGGTTCGCGCACGCCCCGAAGGCACGACCAACGAGAACCTCAAGAGTGGCAAGATCGAGGTGTTGTGCCACGAGCTGACCGTGCTCAACCCCTCGGTCACGCCTCCGTTCCAACTCGATGACGATAACCTGAGCGAAACCATTCGTCTCACGCACCGCGTGCTGGATCTGCGTCGCCCGTACATGCAGAACAACCTGATGCTCCGCTACCGCGTGGCCATGGAGGTGCGGAAGTTTCTTGATGCCAATGGTTTCGTCGACGTTGAAACCCCCATGCTCACCAAGTCCACACCGGAGGGCGCGCGCGACTACCTGGTGCCCAGCCGCGTGCACGACGGTCACTTCTTCGCCCTGCCCCAGTCACCGCAGCTCTTCAAGCAATTGCTCATGGTGGCTGGTTTTGACCGCTACTACCAGATCACCAAGTGCTTCCGCGACGAAGACCTGCGTGCGGATCGTCAGCCGGAGTTCACCCAGATTGATATCGAAACGTCTTTCCTCACGGAGGAGGAGATCCGCGACATCTTCCAGGGCATGATCAAGACCGTGTTCAAGAATACCATTGGCGTGGATCTGGGCGAGTTCCCGGTGATGACTTACCAGGATGCCGCGCGGTTGTACGGTTCCGACAAGCCTGACTTGCGTGTGAACCTGCAGTTCGCTGAGTTGACCGACGTGATGACGGACGTGGACTTCAAGGTGTTCGCTGGCGCCGCCACCATGAAGGGCGGACGCGTGGTGGCCTTGCGCGTGCCTCATGGATCCGTCGAGGGTGGCGGCATCAGCCGTGGCGAAATCGACGCCTATACCGAATTCGTCAAGATCTACGGCGCCAAGGGCCTGGCCTACATCCGCGTCAATGAACTGGCCAAGGGGCGGGATGGGCTGCAGTCGCCCATCGTCAAGAATCTGCATGACGCGGCCCTGAACGCCGTTCTGGAGCGCACCGGTGCGCAAGATGGCGACCTGATCTTCTTCGGGGCCGACAAGGAAAAGATCGTCAACGACGCCATCGGTGCCCTGCGCCTCAAGATCGGCCACAGCGAGTTTGGCAAGAAGAACGGCCTGTTCACGCCCGGCTGGCGCCCTCTGTGGGTGGTGGATTTCCCCATGTTCGAGTTCGACGAGGAAAGCCAGCGCTACACGGCCGTGCATCACCCTTTCACTGCGCCCAAGGAGGGACACGAGGACTGGATGGTGTCGGCCCCCGAGAAATGCATTTCCCAGGGCTACGACATGGTGCTCAACGGCTGGGAAATGGGCGGTGGTTCGGTGCGTATCCACCGTGCCGACGTGCAGCAGAAAGTGTTCGACGCGCTCAAGATCACGCCCGAGGAAGCGCAACTCAAGTTCGGTTTCCTGCTCGATGCGTTGCAGTACGGTGCTCCTCCGCACGGCGGCCTGGCGTTCGGTCTGGATCGCATCGTGACCCTCATGACCGGCGCGGAATCGATCCGTGACGTGATTGCCTTCCCCAAGACGCAGCGTGCCCAGTGTCTGCTGACTCAGGCACCTTCGCCTGTGGACGAAAAGCAGTTGCGCGAACTGCACATCCGCTTGCGCAACGTCGCGCCGGCCTGAGGGCGCGGGCAGGCTCCTGGGGTCAGGAACCTGCCGCGCTGTCAGTCGGCATCGTGGTGGAGCGTGCTGCCGAGGCATGCACGCGTCTTGCGGGTGGTGGACCCTGCGAGGCCGACCCTTTGAATCGTGCAGCCCTTAGGTGTCACGCTGGAGGTTCCGCCGAGGACCGGTGCCGGCTCCCGGCCACGTCGTTCAACGAACGGTATTCCAGCCTGGGTCATATGGCGAATTCGCCACTCACATGGACGCCCTTCATCGAGCGTGCCTCGGCTGACACCTCGGCCCGGGTGCGACCGGCGGTCGTGTTCGCGTCCGTTGCGACCTCAGAGATCTCACCATTGGCGGCCAGTGCTCCTTTCTTAGCCGCATTGAGCAGCTGAGCGCGGACTTCAGCGCGTGTCACGGTGCTGAGCGCAGCCACATCAACCGGGGTGGCAAATTCACCACTGGCCGGCTGGGTGGCCGCAAAGCTGGTGCCAGTGCTCAGGGCAACCAGGACGATGGCGGTGTAGGCAAACTTCTTGTTCATGATGCAAAACCTTTTCAGAGTGAAGGGATGTTTCCGGGTATCGCGGGCAAGTCGCTTGTCCTGTCCAGTCTCCGTGAGTTGTTGCGGACATTGACCTCATCGATGGGTTGAACTTTAATATTGTTGAATTAGAAGATAAATGTGTATTCAATGAACTGACTATTGCTGTTAGTGAAATAATGAGGCCTTGATTCACGAGGAAACCGACCCATGGACCGTCTGCATTCGATGCGTGTGTTCCAGCGTGTGCTGGACGAGGGGGGCTTTGCCGCGGCAGCGCGCGCGCTGGACATGTCACCCGCCGGGGTCACGCGGCTCGTCGCCGATCTCGAGGATCATCTGGGCACGCGCCTGCTGCAGCGTACGACGCGACGGGTTTCCCTGACGGAAGCGGGCGAGGTTTATCTGGCCCGCATTCGCCATATCCTGCAGGACATCGACGAAGCGGACGCCGCCGCCAGCGCCCACACCCAGGAGATGGCGGGCACCTTGCGCGTGCTGGCGCCGCCCGTGCTGGCCACGCACATCCTGGCCCCGCTCGTGGCCGGTTTTCGCTGTCGTTACCCGAGGGTGATGCTGGATGTGGATGTTCAGGCGCCGGCGGAGCCGGCAATCGAGGACTATGACATCACCTTGCTGAGTGCGGACGCCGACTTTGACGCCAACGTCATTGCCCGACCCATCATTTCCAGCGACGCCATCCTGGTGGCCGCTCCCGCGTACCTTGACCGCCGGGGGGCACCAACCACACCCCAGGAGTTGGTCAGGCACGACTGTCTGCGTTTGAGGCAGCAGGGTAGCCGGTCCGGAGTGTGGCATTTGCAGTACGGGTCGGATCGGAATCGCACACTCGACATCGAGGTGGTGCCGGTGCTCCTGGCCAACCATACGGACACGCTGCTGCGCGCTACGCTGGGGGGGGCGGGCATCAGCGGGCAGCCGGTGGATCTCGTGGCCCCATACCTGGCGCAGGGGCAATTGGTGCGGGTACTTGCGCCGTGGATCACCGGCCACTTCACGCTCTACGCCGCCTTGCCCAGCCGGAAATTCACGCCCCAACGCACACGCGTGTTTCTCGACTACCTGATCGAGCAGACCCGTGCTGCCGTCGCATGCCCGGCCTGCCAGGCGTGATGCGCCACGCTACATGGCCCAAATCCGCGGCGGGTCAGGCGCCTTGCGCCAAAGCGTCTGGCGCCATGCCGACCAGACGCTTCTCAGCAAATTCATGGCCGGCTCCACTTGGTCGCTCAACGCGCGCAGCACCAGCACCCGCGGGTTGGGGCAGGTGACGCCGGCACGGGCGGCGATGTCGTGCTGCGCCAAGTGGCGGCGTGCGCAGTCCAGGGCTTGATCCCTGCGGCCACGTTCGATCCCGGCGCCAGCGACGAAGAAGATCGACGCCATGCAGCTTTGCCCGGCCAGCCCCACGGGGCTTTGCAGCAGGCGCGTGTCCGCCGCATCGATGATGCCGCGCTCAAGCCAGGCACCGTCAAGTTCGACATGCTGGTGCCAGCGGCCTGTCACGAACGGCTGCCCGGCGTGCGGCAAACCCAGCGCCGTGATGTCCCAGCCCAGCAATTCCGCATCTGGCGCAAGGTCCATGCTCAGCTGGTTGCTGGCGTTGCAGCCGCTGAAGGCCAGGGCTTCCAGCGGCAGCCATTCGAGGCGCGCACCGGCTTCCAGGCGCAAATGCGTGCGTTGCCGGGCCGGCGGACCCACAGAGCGGTAAAAGCGCGTGGCCCCCGGTGTGGTGATGAGCCCGTGCGCGCCGCCGTCCACCCTGACATCGATGTCCAGCGTATCGCCGCCCACCAGGCCGCCGGGTGGATGTACCAGGACGTTGTGGCATGTCTCCCCGCCCTCCGGATACAGACTTTGCAGCACGCGCAAGGGACCATCGTGGCGGAAGCGTGCGACCGTGCGGCCGGCCTCCACCGCGTACTGCAACGCCAGGGATGCCTGCCAGCTCATGCGCCAAGCGTCCCTTGTGGCCGTGGCATCAGATCGCCACCAACTGCCGCACGCCGTTGGCAACCATGTCCTTGCCAGCGCCGCTGGCAATCACTGCGCCGCGTTCCATCACGAGATAGTGGTCAGCCAGTTCCTGGGCGAAGTCGTAATACTGCTCCACCAGCAGGATGCCCACGCGCTGGCCATCCAGTCCTTCGTCCGCCAGCTTGCGGATCACACGCCCGATATCCTTGATGATGCTGGGTTGGATGCCTTCCGTGGGTTCATCCAGCACGAGCAACTTCGGCTTGGCGGCCAAGGCCCGCGCGATGGCCAGTTGCTGCTGTTGTCCCCCGGAGAGGTCTCCGCCACGCCGCGCGAGCATCTGCTTGAGCACCGGAAACAACTCGAACAGCTCGGGCGGAATGGGCGTGCTCGCGGATCGGTAGGCCAAGCCCATGCGCAGGTTTTCCTCCACGGTCAAACGTGCAAATATTTCCCGTCCCTGCGGCACAAAGCCGATGCCCGCCCGTGCCCGCTCGTAGGGCGTGGCCTGATGGATGGGCACGCCCTCAAAGCGGATTTCGCCACTGCGGATGGGGACCAACCCCATCAAGCATTTGAGCAATGTGGTCTTGCCCACGCCGTTGCGCCCCAGCAGCACAGTGACCTGGCCGCCCGGCACTTGCAGGCTCACATCACGCAGGATGTGGGAGCCGCCGTAGTACTGGTTGATGTCGTGGAGGTTCAGCATGAGGTCGGGTCTTGCGGCGACGGGCGCGCTCTGTGTCGGGATGTGCGCCCGACGGCGCACTCACTTTTCTTTGCTTCGCCAAAGAAAAGTAAGCAAAAGAAAGGCGAGCCGAATTCGTCGGCCCGCTGCGCGGGCAAGCTGCGTTGCTCGGCCCCGGCGGGAGGCGCAGAAACTCGCCCTGCGGGCT
>JABLTH010007297.1_pt1 | contig 48519 bp, 45 predicted proteins | sample 7875711 | NCBI WGS metagenome assembly JABLTH01 (sample SAMN14941262, study PRJNA633318) | bioreactor metagenome | isolation source: bioreactor | place: China | collected 2019-03-05 | reverse complement strand
TCCGGGCAAGGCTGCTACCGGTTCGGACAAGTCCAGCAGTAGCAAGGCTGATACCGGTGCAAGCAAGCCAGCCTCCAACTCGGACAAGTCCGCCGGCGGTGACAAGGGTGATACCGGCAAACCGCTGCTGGTCGTGCCTGAATTGGCTGGCCCAAGCAAGGGTGACGCAGGAGCTGGCAAGACCGATCTGGAGCGGAAGGTGAATCCGCTGGATCTGCTGTAAACACCAGCCTGCAGGGCGGCAGGATAATATCGGCCAACCTGCAGGCTGCAAAGCGTGCTAGAAGTTGTAGCTGAGTTGCGCGCTCAGGATGTTGATATCGCCTGAGTATTCACCTTTAACACGGCCATTGACGCTGGGCAGTGTGGATTGGTTGTCGTCGATCGGCGCATCCTTGATGAACAGGTGCGAGTAAGCGACATCCACAACCGATTTGTCGGATATCTTGTACTGCGCACCCAGGGATAGCCAGGTTCGGTCGTTGCCGGGGATGCGCGCGGTGCGGAACTGGTCTTTAATGGCATCCTGGTCGTAGGCTACGCCGGCGCGCAGTTTGAGACTGTCGCTGTAGCGGTAATTGGCGCCAACGGAGAAACGCAGGGTGTTTTCCCAGTTTTCCGTGGTGAGTTGCAGTAATGCCCCGGTGTCGCGGATGATGCGCAATTCCTTGAAGCGGCTCCAGCGTGTCCAGGTGATATCTCCCAGCAAGTCCCATTGATCGTTGATCCGGGAGAGCGCGCTCAGCGATACCGTTTCCGGCAGGGCGACGCTGGCTTTGATCCCGCCATCAGGTGCGGCGGCCGCAGGTATTGCGGCCGGGCGCGTGAAGTGCACATCGCCTTTCAGCGTCTGGTCGACCTTGGAGCGATAGGCCAGACCCAGCCGGGTGTCGGGTGTGATCTGGTAAATAGCACCCAGGTTGTAGCCATACCCCCAACCATCTCCTTGTACGCCAACCGTGCCTTCGCCGGCACCGCCAAAGTTGACGGCACGGGTCAGGGTGGCCGAGGCGCGCATGGCGGAAACCCCGAAGCCCAAGGACAGGGCATCGCTGGCCTTGAATGAGATGGATGGGTTGATGTTGATGGATTTGACTTCGGATTTAATCGCCTGGAAACGTCCCAGCCACGTCGGCTCGTACTCGGTTTTCAGCCCGAACGGGGCATTGATCCCCAGCCCCAGTTGTATCCTGTCATTGATGGCTTTATTGACATACAGGTTGGGAAGCAGCGCCCAGTCGCCCAGGTCGCCACCGTTGCCGTTGAGTGGTTTGCCAAAGCCGGCGACGGAACCGTTGTCCGACAACTCGGCGGAAGTGCGCAGGATATGCGCGGCAAACACCACCTGGGAGTCGGGCAGGTAAGTCATGCCCGCCGGGTTGAAGAAGATGGTACTGGCATCTTCGGCTACGGCGGCGGCACCGGCAAACGCATTACCCATGCCGCTGGCGTTTTGCTCGATGAGGGCAAAACCGGCGGCGTGGGCGGTGGCTGTGGCGCCAAACAAACTGGCAAGCAGGACTGCTGACATACGATGTTGCATGACGTACTTCTCCCCTTTGGTTGTTGAAGTTATGGTTAGTTAGTTATTGTTGGTTGTAGCCTTCATACATCACTTCGATTTCATGCCGGTAACGCTCTTGTACGACATTGCGCTTGAGTTTCATGGTGGGCGTGAGCAGGCCGTTATCCACGGTCCACGGTTCGGTCAGCAGCGCTGCGCGGCGGATTTTGGCATAACCGGGAAACGCTTTCATTTTGTGGGCGACGCGCGTCAGGGCGAATGCCCGGGCTTGCGGCAACTGCAGGCTGGTGGGCCATGACCCGGGCAGATCGCGTTCTCTGGCGGCCTGCTCCCAGCGCTCATGGTTCACCACCGCCAGCAGGCTGAGGTAAGCCTTGCCTTCACCCACGATCATCACCTGCTCGAATAGCGGGTCGGTGAGGATGGCGGCTTCCATGTCGGTGGGCGGCACTTTTTCGCCGTTGGAAAGCACGATGATTTCCTTGACGCGGCCGGTAATGAAAATATGCCCGGCTTCGTCGATGCGTACTACGTCGCCGGTGTTCAGCCAGCCGTCCGGGTTGATGATGGCGCGGGTGGCGGCTTCGTTGTTCCAGTAGCCGAGCATGACGTTATGGCCGCGGACTTCCAGCGCGTTGTTTTCGTCCAGGCGGACTTCCACGCCCTGGATCGGGCGGCCGATGCTGGCGGGGATGTTGTCTTCCACGCGGTTGACGCCGATGACCGGGCTGGTTTCCGTCAACCCGTAGCCTTGCAGGATGGGCAGGCCGAGGCCGATAAATGTGCGTGCGCTATTGGCTGACAGTGCGGCGCCACCGGATACCGCCAGCCGTAGCTTGCCACCCAGCCGCTGCATCACTTTATCGGCAACCAGCCGCTTGAGCAGCGGCCATAACAGATGGCTCCAGCGCCAGGGCTCGCGCCCCTGGGCGTGCTCGAAACGGCTGTAACCCACGCTGACGGCCAGGTCGAACAGCCAGCGCGCATAAGCCGGGCCTTTGTCGAGCTTGCCGCGGATTGCCGCCTGGATGCGCTCGAAAATGCGCGGCACGGTGATCAGGATGGTCGGCTTGATGGTGGCCATGTCTTCCTGCAATTGCTGCACCGATCGCGCATAAGCGACGGATGCCCCGGCCATGACCGGGATGTAATAACCCGCCATGCGCTCGAAGGAGTGGGATAGCGGCAGGAAGGACAGGAACATTTCGCAGGCATGGGTTTCGCTGGGGTAGATGTCGAAGCAGTGCAGTGAATACCAGGTGTTTTGCAGCAGGTTGTGGTGGCTCAGCATCACGCCTTTGGAGCGGCCGGTGGTGCCGGAGGTATAAACAATGGTGGCCAGGGCATGCGGGTCGGTCACCAGGTGGCGGAATTCGCCGCCGGCATCCGGCAGCCATTCGTCGATGCCTCGCAGGCGGGAGTCGTCGTCGCCTTCGGGCGGGGTTTTGATGGTGACTACGCGCAGCAGGCTGCCGATCTGCGAGCAGGCTTCATGCAGCGGATGCCAGTGCTCGGCGCTGTCGATCAGCAGCAATTTGGCGCCGCTGTCCTGCAGCACGTGCGCGACATTTTCCGGGCGATCCGCGACATACAGCGGCACAGTCACCAGCCCCAGGCCCAGCGCCGCCTGGTCGAACACCACCCAGGACGGACAGTTCTTCAGCATGATGGCGACCCGGTCGCCGGGCTGCAACCCTTCGTGAACCATAGCCGACTGCCAGCGGGCGATTTCCTGCGTCATCTGCTGCCAGGTCAGGTCGCACCAGTCGCACGCGCGCTCGTCAAAATAGCGGTAAGCCAGCGTGTGCGGTGTGCGGCGGGCACGTTCATGAAACATGCCGTCCAGGGTGACGGCGACTTCCGGGGAGATCAGGTCGGTGTGATGGCGTTTCATTATTGTTGTGGAGCCGTTGTCTGGTTGGATAATGAGCCCTAATCCTGAATTTTTGACAGGGGAATGTCAACCCGGGCAGCGACGGGATCTGCATCTGCTTATAATGACTTATTTCCCTCACAGTTTTCTTTCCCTGCATGAGCAAGTTATCGCTGGATCGCATCCTGCAATCACAAGGCTTCGGCACCCGCCGGCACTGCCGCGAACTGATCGAAGACGGTGCGGTCAGCGTTGCCGGCAAGGTGGTGACCGATGGCCAGGCCAGCATCGAAACCGATGCCCTGGAATTCACCGTGTTCGGCGAAGCGCATCGTTATCGTGCGCATCTCTACATCGCCCTGAACAAGCCAGCCGATTTCGAATGCTCGCGCAAACCCAGCCATCACCCCGGCGTACTCAGCCTGCTGCCGGAACAGTTTGCCCGGCGCGATATCCAGCCGGTGGGCCGCCTGGATCACGACACTACCGGCCTGTTGTTGTTATCGGACGATGGTGCCTTTATCCACGCACAATCTTCGCCTAAACGTCACGTTCCCAAGGTGTATGTCGCCACCACCTTTGACCCGGTGACGCCGCAACTGGTTGAGCAGTTGCTGGGCGGGGTGAAGCTGCATGATGAACCGGCACCGCTGGCGGCGGTGACCTGTCGCATGGTGGCGACGCACCAGTTGGAGATTGTGCTGGAGCAGGGGAAATACCATCAGGTCAAACGGATGTTGGCCGCTGCCGGCAACCATTGTACGGCATTGCGCCGTAGCGAGATCGGCCAGTTGAAACTGGATGCGCTGGCGTTGGCGGAAGGCGAATGGTGTTATCTGGAAGATGCCCAATTGGCGCTGCTGGCGCCGGTGTGACCGGGGTTGCGGCCTCATGATTATCATGAGTGCAATTTGCGGATTTAAGCGCTGTGAAAGGCCGGGCGAGGGGAACACAATGCACTCGAACGTTAAGCGTTCGAACACGGTGGGAAACCACTTTCATATGACAATCTGTAAAGGAGCATGACCATGTGGACCAAGCCAGCAGCTACCGAAATGCGTTTCGGCTTTGAAGTGACCATGTACGTTTGCAATCGCTAAGATTGCGATGTACCGAAGGCCGCCAAGTGCGGCCTTCTTGCCTTAATGATTGAAGACTTTTATATCCTGTTATTGGTGTTATTTCCATGCATATTCATGTTTTAGGCGCTGGCGCAGGGGGCGGTTTCCCGCAGTGGAACTGCAACTGCCACAACTGTGACGGCCTGCGTAAAGGCACCATCAAGGCGCGTCCGCGTACCCAGTCTTCGATCTGCGTCAGCGGCGACGGCGTCAACTGGGTGTCGTTCAACGCCTCACCCGATGTATTGAAACAGATTCAGGAATTCGGCCCGTTGCAGCCCGGCCGCGCATTGCGCGACACCGGCATTGTCGGCATCGTGCTGATTGATGCGCAGATCGACCATACCACTGGCCTGCTGATGCTGCGCGAGGGTTCGGTCAAGCGCGAGATTTATTGTACCGATGTGGTCAAGGGCGACCTTACCAGCGGCAACCCGCTACTGACCATTCTCGGCCATTACTGCGGCGTGAACCATCATCCGGTTCCGATTGACGGTTCCAGCTTCGAGATTCCGGGGGCCGCCAATCTCAGATTCACCACGGTGGCGCTCAAGAGCAAGGCGCCGCCATATTCCCCGCACCGCTACGACAGCCATGACGGCGACACCATCGGCGTGCTGATAGAAGACACCAAAAACGGCAAGAAACTGTTCTATGCGCCGGGCCTGGGCGAGATCGAGCCGCACCTGCCGCCGCTGATGGCGCAAGCCGATTGCATCATGGTGGACGGCACGTTCTGGACTGATACCGAGATGATTGATCTCGGCTTGATGGATAAAACCTCGCGCGACATCGGCCATATTCCGCAGTCCGGCAAGGGCGGCATGATGGAAGTGCTGGCCGCCTACCCCAAGGCGCGCCGCGTACTGATCCACATCAACAATACCAACCCCATCCTGAACGAGGAATCCCCGCAACGCCGCGAACTGGAAGCGAGCGGCATCGAGGTTTCCTACGACGGCATGGACATCTATCTGTAACGGAGAATCAACATGAGTGAACTGCAACCCTGGAGCCGTGAGGAATTTGAAGCAAAGCTGCGCGAGCGCGGCCGCGGCTACCACATCTACCATCCGTTCCACGTGCTGATGTATGAAGGCAAGTTGACCAAGGAGCAGATCCAGTGCTGGGTCGCCAACCGCTATTACTACCAGATCGCCATTCCGATCAAGGATGCGGCGATTCTTTCTAACTGCCCGGATCGCGAACTGCGCCGCGGCTGGATCCAGCGCATTTTCGACCATGACGGCAGCGGCCATATCAACGAAGGCGGCGAGGGCGGTATCGAGGCATGGATCCAGCTGGGTGATGCGGTTGGCCTGACGCGCGAGCAGGTGACTTCGCTGAAACTGGTGTCTCCGGCCGCCAGGTTTGCGGTGGATGCCTACATCAACTTTGCCCGCCAGCGCCCGTGGCAGGAGGCCGTGTGCTCCAGCCTGACCGAACTGTTTGCGCCGCACATCCACCAGCAGCGCATTGATGCCTGGCCGGAAAATTATCCCTGGATCAAACCGGAAGGCATGCAGTACTTCAAGAACCGCCTGACCCAGGCACGCCGCGACGTGAAACAGGGGCTGGACGTGACGCTGGATTATTTCGGCAAGTCGCGCGAGATGCAGGAGCGCGCCTGCGAGATTTTGCAATTCAAGCTGGACGTGCTGTGGGCGCTGGCCGATGCCATCATGCTGCAATGTTGTGACGTCAAGATCGAGGGTGGCACGCAATATGTCCGACAAGATCAAGTCTGATGATGTGTTCGGCCTGGCCCGCCACTACCGCTTCCAGTATGAAGAAGCGCAAGGCGGTTACGTACTGCTGTTTCCCGAAGGCATGATCAAGCTCAATGGCGGGGCGGGTGAAGTGATCAAACGCGTGGATGGCAAGCGCAGCGTGGCGGAAATCGTGGTCGACTGCAAGGCGGCATTCCCCGATGTGCCTGACCTGGAAACCGACGTGCTGTCCATGCTGGAACTTGCTTACGAAAAGGCGTGGATCGCCCTGAAAGAATAGGAGTTCACCATGGCCCAAAATAACGGTGCCGTACTCAATCATGCCCCCAAGCCATTCTGGCTGTTGGCCGAGATTACCTACCGCTGCCCGCTGCATTGCGCGTTCTGCTACAACCCGACGGATTACGTCAACCACACGCAGAACGAACTGGATACCGAGCAATGGGTCAAGGTGTTGCGCGACGCCCGTAAAATGGGGGCGCTGCAACTGGGCATTTCCGGCGGCGAGCCGCTGCTGCGCGACGATATCGAGGAGATCGTGGCGGAGGCGGGTAGCCTGGGCTACTACTCCAACCTGATCACCTCCGGCGTCGGGCTGACCGAGAAGCGTATCGCCGAATTCAAGCGCGGCGGGCTGGATCACATCCAGTTGTCGATGCATGACATCACCAAGGACATCAACAACTTCATTACCGATACCAACACCTTCGAGCTGAAAAAGAAGGTGGCGGCGATGATCAAGGAATACGACTACCCGATGGTGCTCAACGTGGTGATCCACCGCTACAACATCGAGCACATCGGCGAAATCCTGGAAATGGCCGAGCAGATTGGCGCCAATTACGTCGAGTTGGCTAACACCCAGTATTACGGCTGGTCGCTCATCAACCGCGCGCAGCTGATGCCGACCAGGGAACAACTGGAAAAGGCCGAAGCCATCACCAACAAGTTCCGCGAGCGCGTCGGCAACAAGATGAAGGTGTTTTTCGTGGTACCGGATTATTATGCCGACCGCCCCAAGAAGTGCATGAATGGCTGGGGCGAAGTGTTCATGATCGTCACCGCCAATGGCGACGTGCTGCCGTGCCATTCGGCGCGTTCGTTACCGGGGCTGCAATTCCCCAACGTCAAGGACGGCACCAGCGTGGAATGGATCTGGAACGAGTCGCCCGCCTTCAACAAGTATCGCGGTGATAGCTGGATGAAGGAACCGTGCCGCTCCTGTGACGAGAAGGAAAAGGACCTGGGCGGCTGCCGTTGCCAGGCCTTTTTGCTGTCCGGTGACGCGGAAGCCGCCGACCCGGTGTGTACCAAGTCGCCGCACCGCCACCTGATCGACCAGGCGATTGCCGATGCGCAGAACCCGGCCGTGGTGAACGCGCACCCGATCATTTTCCGCAATGACAAGAATTCGCGGAAACTGGCTGATGGTAAAGAACGGGAGTTAGTGCAGGAGTTTCACGCGCTGCCGTGAGTTGCTAGGCCATACCATGAAGCATGGGTGGCCCCTCCGCGCTGGATTAGCCGCAGTTGGGGTGTGATTGCAAAAACTGATCGGTTGCGGCAATGCCTTGCAGTTCCAGTGCCACTATCCTGGACAGTTCCTCCAGCTCAGCCAATTGTGCCGCATCCAGTTGCCGTGGCTTCCGGTCGATGATGCACAAAGTACCGACCAGGTGCCCATTGTTCATGCGCAATGGTGCTCCGGCATAAAAGCGGATGCCGGGTTCACCGGTGACCAGCGGGTTGTTCTGGAAGCGCGGATCCTCCAACGTGTCGTTGATGACCAGCGTGCCATGCTGCAGGATGGCGTGGTGGCAAAAACTGACACTACGCGGCGTTTCCGTGGCCTCTATCCCTTGCCGGGACTTGAACCACTGCCGATTTTCATCCACCAGCGATACCAGCGCAATAGGTACTTCAAACAGCGTGGCCGCATACTGGGTAAGGAGGTCGAAGCGCCGTTCTGGCGCGGTATCCAGGATCAGCAGTTCCCGCAGCGTTTGCAGGCGTTCTTTTTCATCAGCGGGGAGAATAGGGTTTTGCATGGCCAAGCATTGTGTTCCGACAGGGTTTCATTATAGGCTACCAGCCATGAATGACTGGAAAAATCGGCAGTTGTTCCTGGACGTGGCAAAATAGCGTCCATGCATTCCCCCCGGCCTTACATTGCATTCGTCCTGGCGGCATTAGCCGCACTTGCGCCGTTCGCGATTGACACCTACCTACCGGCATTCAAGGTCATCTCGCACGACTTGAATGGCTCTATGCTGGAACTGCAGCAGAGCCTGACTTTTTACCTGTTGCCGTATACCGTGATGACGCTGTGGCATGGCGCGATTTCCGATGCTATTGGCCGGTTGGCCACCATCAAATGGGGTCTGGCCTTGTTTGCGCTGGCATCCATCGGCTGTGCGCTGGCCCCCAACGTGGAAACCCTGTGGTTTTTCCGCGCCCTGCAGGGCGTCTCTGGCGGCGCGGGCAACGTGGTGGCACGGGCGATGGTGCGCGACCTGTTTGCCGGGGTTGCCGCGCAGCGGGTGATGGCGCAGGTACAGATGATTTTCGGCCTGGCGCCGGCCATTGCGCCGATCATCGGCGGGCTGCTGCTCGGTATCCATTGGCAGGCGATATTCGTGTTCCTGGCGATTTATGCCGTGGTGGTGCTGTTTGCCGCGCTGTCCATGCTGCCGGAAACCGTGCCGCATGGAAAACGTGTTGTCCTGTCGGCAACCCAGGTATTACGCGGCTACCAGCAGGTGGTCGCAGATCAGGAACTGCTGCGCCTGATCACCGCGGTTGGCGCCAATTTTGCCGGGTTCTTCATCTATGTGCTGGCAGCGCCTGTGTTCCTGATCCAGCACCTCGGCCTGAACGAACACCAGTTCGGCTGGATGTTCATTCCCACCGTCTGCGGCATGGTATTCGGCTCCTGGCTGGCACGCCGCGCGGCCGGGAAACTTTCCGACCGCCGTATCCTGCAACTGGCTTACGGCTGGATGACATGCTGCGTGCTGCTGAACCTGGGCGTTTGTTACTGGCTGCCGGCCAACCCGGCCTGGAATATCGCGCCGATCGCCTTGTACAACATCGGCATGGCGCTGGCGGTACCGGTGTTGTCAGTGGCGGCGCTGGATCGGCACGCCAAGCTGCGCGGCACCATCGCTTCGGCCCAGGCGTTCATGCAAATGCTGCTGTCCACGGTTTCTGCCGGGCTGCTGGTGCCGCTGCTGTGGTTCAGCCCCGGCATGCTGGCGGTGGGGGCGGCGGGGTATCTGGTGCTGGGGTGGGGGTGCGTCAGGAGCGCTCATATCTGGCGGCACACCAAGGTGCCATCGGAAAAATAAACGGAAAAATAAAAAGGGCACCGCAGTGCCCTTTTTAATGAAACCAAACTGTCGCTTACTCTTCCAGCATGCCCAGTTTGCCCTTGGTGCCGTTAAAGCTGTCGGCATCGGGCAGCGGGTCTTTTCTGGCGGTGATGGTGGGCCACACCTTGGCCAGCCGCGCATTCAGCGCAATGAATTCCTGCTGGTCTGCGGGAACGTCATCCTCGGCAAAAATGGCCTCTGCCGGGCATTCGGCCACGCACAGGGTGCAGTCGATACATTCGTCCGGGTCGATCGCCAGGAAATTCGGGCCTTCCACAAAGCAGTCCACCGGGCACACATCCACGCAGTCGGTGTATTTGCACTTGATGCAGTTTTCAGTCACAACGTAGGTCATGGTTCTACTCCAAAAATTCAGTAAGGTATTTTATCAGCTAGACGCCACGCTTAACAAATCATGCCTGCGCCAACGGTATTGTTGGTGCTTTCGTCGATGACGATAAAGGCGCCGGTGGCGCGGTTCTCGGCGTAACTGTCCACCGCCAGCGGCTGCGCCAGGCGGAAGCTGATTTTGGCGATGTCGTTCATCGCCAGCCCCTGTGCCGCCTGCTGTTCCAGCGAGTTCACGTCCACGCGGTATTCGATGGCGCCGACCTTGGCCTTGGATTCGCGCGTGGTGTGGCGAATGATGTAGGTGCGGGCGGGGGACAGCGCGGTTTCCGACAGCCAGCACAGCATGGCGTCGATCTGCTTCACCGGTTCCTTGGCCTCGGCGGATTTCACAATCATGTCGCCGCGCGAAATGTCGATTTCGTCTTGCAGCAGGATGGTTACCTACTGCTCGTGTATGGCGGTTTGCAACTGGTCATCACCAAGCCGGATCGCCTTGACCTTGCTGGAATGGCCGGAGGGCAGCACGGTGACGCTATCGCCGACGCTGATTTCACCGGATTCCACCCGGCCCATGAAGCCGCGGAAGTCGTGCAATTCGGGATTGGCGGAATCCTGCGGGCGGCACACGTATTGCACCGGGAAGCGGAAGTCCTCGGCTTTTTCGGTATGCGCGGCCGGTGCGGCTTCCAGCATTTCCAGCAGGGTTGCGCCGGTGTACCACGGCAGGGCATCGCCGCGGTCCACAATCATGTCGCCGTTGAGCGCCGACATGGGGATGAAGCGAATGTCGCGCGCTTGGGCAAGGCCGATCTGCTCGGCAAAGGCCAGGTAGTCGGCGCGGATGTTGTCGAACACGGCCTGATCGTAATTCACCAGGTCCATCTTGTTGACGGCCACGACGATGTGCGGAATGCCGACCAGGTGCGCCAGGAAGCTGTGGCGGCGGGTCTGCGTCAGCACGCCCTTGCGCGCGTCGATCAGGATGATGGCCAGGTTGGCGGTGGAAGCCGCCGTCACCATGTTGCGGGTGTACTGCTCGTGCCCCGGCGCGTCGGCAATGATGTACTTGCGCGTGCCAGTGCTGAAGTAGCGATAGGCAACGTCAATGGTGATGCCCTGTTCACGCTCGGCTTGCAGGCCGTCGGTGAGCAGCGACAGGTCCACGGCTTCCATGCCGCGCTTTTTCGAGGTGCGCGCTATATTGCTCAGAGTATCTTCCAGGATGGTTTTGGTGTCGAACAGCAGGCGGCCGATCAGCGTGCTCTTGCCGTCATCCACGCTGCCGCAGGTCATGAAGCGCAGCAGGCCGTTGTCCTGAATGTTTTCTTGGGTGTTGCTCATCAGAAATATCCTTCCTTCTTGCGCTGTTCCATGGAAGCCTCGCTGGTCTGGTCGTCCAGACGCGTGGCGCCGCGCTCGGTAATGGTGGTGGTGGCGGTTTCCAGCACGATCTTGGCCACGGTGTCGGCATCCGATTCCACCGGTGCGGTGCAGGTGATGTCACCCACGGTGCGGAAGCGCACCTGCTTCTTGATGATTTCTTCGCCCGCTTTCGGCTGATTGAGGGTTTCGCCACTCACCAGCGGCACGTTGACCGGGAATATGGCACCGCCACGGATGACCACGTCGCGCTGGTGGGCGAAGTAGATGCTGGGCAGTTCCAGTTTTTCGCGCTCGATGTATTGCCAGACGTCCATCTCGGTCCAGTTGCTGATGGGGAAGGCGCGGATGTTCTCGCCCTTGTGGCGGCGGGCGTTGTACAGGTTCCACAGTTCCGGGCGCTGGTTCTTCGGGTCCCACTGGCCGAACTCGTCGCGGAAACTCATGATGCGTTCCTTGGCGCGGGCTTTTTCCTCGTCGCGGCGCGCACCGCCGATGCAGCAGTCGAACTCGAATTCGGCAATGGCTTCCAGCAAGGTCACCGACTGGTGCTTGTTGCGCGATTCGCCTTCGTTTTTCAGTACCACCGTGCCGCGCGCCATGGAGTCTTCCACCGAACGCACGATCAGGCGCTCGCCCAGTTCAGCCGCGCGCTTGTCACGGAACTCGACCACTTCCTTGTAGTTGTGGCCGGTGTCAATGTGCATCAGCGGGAAGGGGAACTTGCCGGGACGGAAGGCCTTTTCGGCAATGCGCAGCATGCAGATCGAATCCTTGCCGCCGGAAAACAGCAGCACCGGGCGTTCGCACTGCCCGGCGACTTCGCGCATGATGTGGATGGCTTCGGCTTCGAGCCAGTCGAGATGGGTGAGGGTTTGTTTAGTCAACGTATTCATGGTTGGTTTCAATTAAAACATCAGGTTTTCTTGACATGCAGACCGCATTCCTTGAGCGATGCATCTTCCCACCACCAGCGGCCGGCGCGTACGTCCTCGCCCATCGCAACGCTGCGGGTACAGGGGGCGCAACCAATGCTGGGATAAAACTTGTCGTGCAATTCGTTGTACGGCACGTTGTTGCCGCGCAGGTACTCCCAGACTTCCTTTTCGCTCCAGTCGGCCAGCGGATTGAATTTCATCATGCCGTGGTCGTTGTCCTGCTCTTCAAACGGCGTATTGGCGCGGTCCGGTGACTGGCTGCGGCGCATGCCGGTCACCCAGGCCTGTTTGCCCTTCAAGGCACGGCTTAGTGGTTCGACCTTGCGGATGCCGCAGCAATTTTTGCGCAGTTCCACCGAATTATAAAAGGCATTAATGCCGTTTTTCTCGACATACAGCTGGATCACTTCGGCCTGCGGGTAATACACCTCGAGTTTGACCTTGGCGCCATATGTTTCCTGCACCTTGGCCAGCAGGTCGTAGGTTTCCGGGTTGAGGCGGCCGGTATCCAGCGAGAAAATGCTGATGCCGGGGGCAAATTTCGCCACCAGGTCGGTCAGCACCATGTCCTCAGCGCCCAAGCTGCTGGCCAGGGTGGCGGGGGAGAACTCGTTCTGGATGCGTTGCAGCAGGGTCGCAACAGCCTGGATTTTCTGTTCGAGCGCCATTAATCCACCTCGTCTTCGCTGCGCACGAACACGCGGCTGGTGCTGGTTTCATGGTGCGCCACGCGCGCATGACGGCGCCAGACCGGCAGCGGGTTGTCGAACGCGCCCTGGTAGGGGTCGGAAAAGTCGCGCAGGCTGGCCAGCGCATCCTCGGCGGAGCGGTCGGCGCGGATCAGGAAGGCGTCGAAACCGACACGATGCATGAAATACAGCTGATCGCGCAGCACGTCGCCAATCGCGCGCAGCTCGTTGCGGTACTGGTGGCGGGAGCGCAGTTGCGTCGCCAGCGAGAAGCCGCGCCCGTCAACGAAGCGCGGGACGTTGATGGCGATCAGCGGCAGGTCGTTGATGTCGGCAACGCTGCCCAGCAGGTCTTCCAGCAGTTCGAAGCTGTCCATCCACACGCCGACTTCGCCCTTGGTCAGGCGTTCCGCCAGTTCGGCCTTGCGCGCCAGCCACACCGTCAGCGGCACGATGACCTTGCCCGCGGGCGGGATCTCGGTGGCGTTGATCTGTTCCGGGGTCGCGGCCGGTTCGCCGGTGACCTTGAAAATCACCACCTTGCCGGCCTGCTTGCGCACAGTGTCTTCGGCTGGGGCGGGCAGTTTGACCAGCGTCCACTCGTCCGCAACGATGGTATTGTTCTTGATGAGGTTGGACATTATGCGGCCTCCTTGGCGTAAACATGCGCCTTGAACGGCGCCACGCCGATGCGGCGCACGGTGTCGATAAAGCGTTCTTCCTCGGTGCGCTGCGCGACATAGGTTTCAATCAGCCGTTCGATCACGCCCGGCACCTCTGCCGACGGGAAGGACGGGCCGATCACCGTGCCGAGACTGGCGTCCGAGCCCTGTTTGCCGCCGATGGTGATCTGGTACCACTCGGAGCCGTCCTTGTCCACGCCGAGCACGCCGATATGGCCGACGTGATGGTGGCCGCAGGAGTTCATGCAGCCGGAGATGTTGAGTTCGATGTCGCCGATATCATGCAGGTAGTCGAGGTCGTCGAATTTTTCCTGGATGGCCTGGGCGATCGGGATGGATTTCGCGTTGGCCAGGCTGCAAAAATCGCCGCCGGGGCAGCAGATGATGTCGGTCAGCAGGCCGATGTTCGGCGTGGCCAGGCCGTGGACGCGGGCGGTTTCCCACACGGCGAACAGGTCGCCCAGTTTCACGTCGGCGAGGATGATGTTCTGCTCGTGCGACACGCGCAGTTCGCCGAAGGAATAGCGCTCGGCCAGTTCCGCCATCACTTCCAGTTGGCCCGCCGTGGCATCGCCGGGAGGGCTGCCGGTTTTTTTCAGCGATAGCGTTACGGCGCGATAGCCGGGCACCTTGTGGGCATGTGTATTGCGCCGGGCCCAGGCGGCAAACGCCGGGTTGGCGGCGCGCGCTGTGTCAAAGCTGGCATCCTGGTCGGGCAGGGCGGCATGGCGGCCGGGGGCGAAGAAACTCGCCACGCGGTCGTATTCGGCCTGGGTGATGGTGCTGGGGCCGTCCTTGTGCAGCGCCCACTCTTCCTCGACGCGGCGAGCGAATTCTTCCGCGCCCAGTGCTTTCACCAAAATCTTGATGCGCGCCTTGAAAGCGTTGTCGCGGCGGCCGTACAGGTTGTAGACGCGCAGGATGGCTTCGCAGTAGGTCAGCGCGTGTTGCCATTCCAGGTGCTCGCGAATGACGGTGCCCAGGATCGGGGTGCGGCCGAGGCCGCCACCCACCCAGACGCGTACGGCCAATTTATCGGCCTTGTCGCGATAGAGCTCCAGGCCGATGTCGTGGGCCTGCACCAGTGAGCGGTCGTTTTTCGCGCCATTAACCGCCAGCTTGAATTTGCGCGGCAGGCCGGCGAATTCCGGGTGGAAGCTGCTCCACTGGCGCAAAATTTCGATGAACGGACGCGGGTCGACGATTTCGTCCGGGGCGATGCCGGCGAACTGGTCGGTGGTAATCGCGCGGATGCAACTGCCGGAGGTCTGGATGGCGTGCATTTGCACGGTGGCCAGTTCAGCCAGAATGTCCGGCACGGTTTCCAGTTTGGGCCAGTTGAGCTGGAAGTTCTGGCGCGTACTGAAATGGCCGTAACCCTTGTCGTAGCGGCGCGAGATGTCCGCCAGCTTGCGCATCTGGCGCGCATTTATCAGGCCGTAAGGCACGGCGATGCGCAGCATGGGCGCGTGGCGCTGGATGTAGAGGCCGTTTTGCAGGCGCAGCGGGCGGTATTCGTCGTCGGTCAGTTCGCCAGCCAGATAGCGGCGTGTCTGGTCGCGGTACTGGGCGACGCGTTCATCAACAATGCGCTGGTCTATGTCGTCGTAAATATACATGGAGTCAAAACCTTTGATTTAGCGGGACTTAATGGATGTTTTAAGTTCTTTGCCCGGCTGTGTTCATAATACGAATTTGAGCCCGATCAGCAGCAGGGCGGTTGCCAGCAGTGGGCGCAGTATATTTTCCGGAATTTTGGCGCCGGTATGGCTGCCGACCCAGATGCCGGGAAGCGAGCCGACTAGCAGGCTGCCCAGCAGCACGAAATCGACGTGGCCCAGTTGCCAGTGGCCAAAACCGGCAACGGCGGTGAGCGGGATGGCATGGGCCAGGTCGGTGCCCACCACTTTCAGCATGGGCAGCCGTGGGTAGAGGAACAGCAGTGCCACCGTGCCCAGCGCACCCGCGCCCACCGAGGACAGCGTCACCAGCACCCCCAGGATCAGCCCGGTGACAATGGTGGCCGGCGCTTGCAGATGATGGACGCGGCCGGGTTTGTCGGCTTCGCTGGATTTACCGAGCTTTTGCAACTGGGTGCGGAATATCAGCGCCAGCGCGGTCAGGATCAGCGCGATGCCGAGGCTGAAGGTGATCAGGTGGGTGACTTCCTTGCCGACTTTGGCAAAGTGGTTTAGCGCGATTAGCGTGCCGATGGCTGCCGGCAAGCTGCCCAGCGACAGCAGGCGGACAATGCGCCAATCCACCGATTTGTGGTTGCCGTGATGGACAAACACGCCGCCGGTTTTGGTGATGGCGGCAAACAGCAGGTCGGTCCCCACTGCCACGGCCGGTTTGAAGCCAAACAGGAACACCAGCAAGGGTGTCATCAAGGAGCCGCCGCCGACGCCGGTAATGCCTACCAGCAAGCCGACGAGAAACCCGGAAATAATGTAGCCGATATCCATGAAAAAGCTCGGAAAAACGAGGCCGCAACTATACCAGTTAGCCACTCTGCTGATAAGAATATGTTATTCTAGGATATTGCTATTTGTTATATAGGACTGGTATGAAGCTGCATCAAATGCGATATATCCACGAGGTGGCCAGGCAGAACCTGAATGTGTCTTCCGCGGCGGAGGCATTGCATACTTCCCAGCCCGGCGTCAGCAAGCAGATACAGTTGCTGGAAGAAGAACTGGGCTTGCAGATATTCCACCGCAGTGGCAAGCGGTTGACCGGCATTACCGAGCCGGGCCAGATTATCCTGGGCATGGCAAAACGCATGCTGCGCGAGGTGGAAAACATCAAGAGCGTGGGGGATGATTTCACCCGGGAAAGCGAAGGCAGCCTCACCATCGCCACCACCCATACCCAGGCGCGCTACCGCCTGCCGCCGGCGGTCAAGGCCTTCATTGAAAAATATCCCAGCGTGCAGTTGCACATCCATCAGGGCAACCCGTTGCAAGTGACGGAAATGGTAGCGAACGGCGAGGCCGATATCGGCATCGCCACCGAAGCCATTGCCAACCATTCGGCGCTGGCTGCGCTGCCTTGTTATGCGTGGAATCGCTGCGTTGTTGCGCCGCACGGCCACCCGATCCTGAACGAGCAGCCGCTGACGCTGCAGAAACTGGCCACCTATCCGGTAGTGACTTATGACCTGGGTATTGCCGGCAGCAATTCCGTGCGCCAGGTGTTTGAATCCAAAGGCATCCAGCCCAATATCGTGCTGACTGCGATCGACTCCGACGTGATCAAGACCTATGTCGAAATGGGGCTGGGCGTGGGGCTGTTGGCGCAGATGGCGTTCGACCCGGTGCGTGACCGCGGGCTTGAGGCGATTGATGTGTCGAATATTTTCCCGGATAGCACAACCTATATCGCGGTGCGAAAAGATAATTACCTGCGCGGTTATCTCTATGACTTTATCCAGTTGATTGCCCCGCACCTGGACCGGGCCGCGGTGAATTCCGCGCTGTCTGTTTGATGCGGGGCAGTTTGCAACCGTGGCGGTCTTGAGAAGTTGACCGGGCCGCGTATGATGACAACCATGAAAATACGCAATGTCCTGTGCGGAACACTGCTGGCATGCTGGGCGTGGATAGCCGCGGCAGCGGAACCGTTGCCGCCGGTAGACCCGGACACGCCGATTTACGAGGTCAAGGTCGAGCCGGGCGTGACCTATGAGGATGTTGTACTCAGCCTGAAGGTGGCGGCGGAAGGCAAGAATTTTGTCAGCCCGGCGACGTTTTCGGTTGGCGACCACATCCGCCAGCGCGGCCTGCCGCTGCAGGGCGTGATGGAAGTGCGGGCGTATTGCAATTTGGGGCTGGGGGCCGAGATTGTGCTCGATCACCCCGAGTTTGCGGTGTTTGCCCCTTGCCGTATTGCCATTTATGAGCGGGCCGGGCAGCTTTATCTGGGGCTGGATCGGCCCGGGTTTGACCTGAAGTACATTAAAAACCCGACCGAGCGCGCAAAAAAAGCGGCGCAGGAGTTGGAAGATACTTTGATCTGGATACTGGACAAGGCGCGCAAGGGCGAGATTTAATGCAGCTTCATTCGTACCATTCCTACTGACGCAGGAGAAGAATAATGGATAACTATTCGGTTTGGTTTTTGCGCCGCGATGGCGAAATTCTGGGCTCTTTCCCGGATGCGGTCATTGCCCAGCACATGGTGTTGGGGCGGGTGCGCGAAGGTGATGAAGTCAGCCTGGACACGCACTCCTGGCATAAGCCGGATGAAGTGCTGGCACTGCGCCAGGCGGTGAACAACCTGATTGGGGTGGGCACCGGCGAAAAGGCGGAAGACCCGGAGTGGCGCCAGGAGCGGATGCGGGCGGCGGTACGCTGGCTGGACGAACGCAAGGCGCCTGACCGCCGCACCACCGAGGAGGCGGAAGTAGCGGCAAAATGGGCTGCCATGCGCGGCAACAAGGAGCGTCGCGTCAACCCGGAACCGCCGGAAATTCTTGCCTACCGCAAGCAGCGCGCGGTGATCGAGGCCTCGCTACGCCGTCCGCGCCGCAGCTACACCTGGGTGACGGTGACTATCGTGCTCATCATCGTGGCGGTGATTGTTTACGCCATCAACTCCGATCCGGTCGAACCGTACCACATCAATTGGGAATCGCTGCTTAACCCATAATCAAGCATCAACGGTAGGCCATGCCTGCCTGGAAGGGGAGGCCGAAGCCTCCTGACAATATGACAGAGCCAGAAAAAATACGCCTTTCCAAGCGCATGTCCGAGCTTGGGCTGTGCTCGCGCCGCGAGGCCGATACCTACATTGAGCGCGGCTGGGTGATGGTGGACGGGGTACAGGTGAAGGAACTCGGCACCAAGGTATTCCCCAACCAGGCCATCAAACTCAACAAGGCCGCGCAATCCAGCCAGCAAGCCCGCGTCACCGTCCTGCTGCACAAACCGGTGGGTTACGTGTCCGGGCAGGCCGAAGATGGGTATAAACCCGCTTCAGTCCTGTTTACGGCAGAGAATCGTTTTGCCGGCGACCAGTCCGCGCAGACATTCAACCCGATGCAGATCAAGGGGCTGGCGCCGGCGGGACGGCTGGATATTGATTCCACCGGGCTGCTGGTGTTGACGCAGGACGGCCGTATCGCCAAGCGCCTGATCGGCGAGGATTCGCCGATCGACAAGGAATACCTGGTGCGGGTGCAGGGCAAACTGTCGGAGCAGGATTTGAAGCGGCTGAATCACGGGCTCAGGCTGGATGGCCAGGCGCTCAAGCCCGCCATTGTCACCTGGCAGAACCAGGATCAACTGCGGTTCGTGCTGCGAGAAGGCAAGAAGCGGCAAATCCGCCGCATGTGCGAAATGGTCGGGCTGAAAGTGGTCGGCCTCAAGCGCATCCGCATCGGGCGCATCATGCTGGGCAATTTGCCGGAAGGCCAGTGGCGTTATCTGCGCGAAGACGAGCAGTTTTAGCCGCGTAGCCTTTCGCTCCAAGGGTGACACATGAACGAACTGAAGAATAAAGTGAGCCGCTTTTATGAGCAGTTGTGGAACGAGGCGGACAAATCCCTGATCCCGGAACTGCTGCACGAGAATGTGACGTTCCGCGGCTCGCTCGGGCTGATGCAATCCGGGCATTCCGGATTTGCCTTGTATATCGATTTTGTCAGGAAGGCGCTGGACGACTACCACTGCCGTATCGTCGACATGGTGGCCGAGGATAACCGGCTGTATGCGCGGATCGAGTATTCAGGCATACATCGCGGGGAGTTGTTCGGCTACGCGCCGACTTACGCAAAAATTCAGTGGGACGGGGTTGCCGTGTTTACGTTCCAGGACGGCAAGATCAGCAACATCTGGGTGCTGGGCGACGTGAATGGCGTGATGAAGCAGTTGGCGCGCTACGTCATGGATTGAGCATGCTGGAGCACCAGATGCTCAAAATCGCGCACCGGCAGGGGCTTGCTTAGCAGATAGCCCTGCATTTCATGGCAACCGATGCTGTGCAGGAAATCGCGCTGGAACTTCGTTTCCACCCCTTCCGCGATCACCCGCAGGCCGAGGTTGTGGCCCAGGGTGACAATCGCCTTGAGAATGGCTTCATTGGCGGGCGTCTGTTCCAGGTTGTAAACGAACCCTTGGTCTATTTTCAGGCGATCCACCGGGAAATCCTTCAAGTAAGTCATGCTTGAATAACCCGTACCGAAGTCGTCTATCGCCAGTTTGACACCGATGGCCTTGAGCTCGTGCAGGGTGGTGATGAACGAATTCATATCCTCCGCCAGCGCACTTTCGGTAATTTCCAGCTCGATGTACTGCGGGTCGGCGCCGGTTTGGGCCAGGATGTCGGCAATGCGCTGCGCCAGCCCTTTTTTCTGGAACTGGCGCGGTGAAATGTTTACGGAGATCAGGATAGGGCGGCCAAAAATCTGTTTGAATACATGATGCTGCAGGCAGGCTGTGCGCAGTACCCAATCGCCGATTTCCTCGATCAGCCCGGTTTCTTCGGCAACCGGAATGAAGCGCGCCGGAGAAATCATGCTTTCCCCATTCGGGGTCCAGCGGATCAGCGCTTCTGCGCCACTGATGGCGTTGTCCGCCAGATCAACCTTGGGCTGGTAATGCAGCAGCAATTCGCCGCGTTTGGTGGCATTGCGCAGTTTGCGCTCGATATCGATGCGCTCCTGCACGATGGCATTCAGCTTGCGGGTAAAGTACTGGAAATTGTTCCTGCCGCTATCCTTGGCCTTGTACATGGCGGCGTCGGCATTTTTCAGCAGTGCGCTGGCCTGCTGGCCGTCTTCAGGGTAGATGCTGACGCCGATACTGCACGAAACATTGAATTCCTGACCGTTCAGCAGCACCGGGTTGGCAATTGCCGCCAATACGCGCTGCATGGTGTGGGTGACGTCCTCGGTCCGGAGTACGCTGCTCATCAGGATGACAAACTCGTCGCCGCCCAGGCGTACCACGGTGTCGCAATCGCGCAGCAATGCCGTCAGCCGTTCCGCCACCACCAGCAGCAACTGGTCGCCGGCATCGTGCCCCATGCTGTCGTTGATGTGCTTGAACTGGTCGAGATCGAGAAAAGCCACCGCCAGCCGGGTGTGGTAGCGCTCCGCATAATTGATGGCCTGCTGCAGGCGGTCTTCCAGCAGGTAGCGGTTAGGCAGCCCGGTCAGGCTGTCGTGGGTGGCCTGGTGATGGATTTGCGCCTCGTAATTGCGGCGCTCGGTGATGTCTTCCACCGTGCCCTCGTAATACAGCACCTCGCCGTTTTCATTGGCGACCGCCCGGGCATTTTCCGAAATCCAGATGATGGCGCCATCCTTGCGATACACCTGGGATTCAAAGTTCTGCACCTGGCCGTGGATGTCCATCAGCATCTTGAAGTCGTCGCGCCGTGCCGGGTCGACATAAAGCTGGGCCTGGATGTTCACCAGGTCGCCCATCAGGCTTTCGGTGGAGTCGTAGCCGTAAATTTTGGCCAGCGCGGGATTGGCCGCCAGATACTGGCCGGTGACGGAAGTCTGGAAAATACCTTCCACGGTGTTTTCGAAAATGGAGCGGTAGCGGATTTCCGCCTCGCGCAGCGCCTGCTCCTGCAACTTCTTCTGGCTGATGTCCTGCATGAAACCTTCAATGGCAATCACGGTACCGGTTTCGTCGTAGATGCCAACCCCGCGTTCCCATACCCAGATCATGCTGTTGTCGGCACGGAAAATCCGGTATTCGATGCTGAAGCGTTCATTGTTACGCAACGCATCGCCAATACTCATGCGCACGGCATGGCGGTCTTCGGGGTGCGTCATCGCCTCGTAAGAGGTTTTGCGGTTGAACAACAAATCTTGCGGTGCGTAGCCGGTCAGTTCCTTGCAACCATTGCTGACAAATACCATGGTCCAATGCTCGTCCGGCAGGCAGCAATAAATCAGCCCCTCCAGGTTATCCATCAATGAATCAAGCATCAGGCCGCGATCCTGCAATCTGAGCCGGAGGTGGTCGTTGATTTTGTGCATGTCGGCGGGTCGGTTCATGTCGGCGGTTTTGTTTTTCTCGTTTAACCGCATAAGCAACATGCATGCCATTGAATTAATACATTGTTTTTAAAGTATTAAATGATTATGAGCCGGTTATTTTTGCACTGGATGGAGGCGCTTCAGGGAACGCTGCCCTGATTTGGGGCATGCGTTTTTATGTGCAGCCGGCGATGGGGGGAATTGCCGTTAGTGATGCGCAAATTCGATCAAGGGGAGGTTTGCCGAAAGTGAAATAGGGTGCTTAGTAATGCCTCGGCGCCGGTTTCTTGAACCCGCCCACCTTTGCTTTCACCTCGCCTGATCGCCGCTTGCCTGGCGATGCAGCCGCTCCGGCCGGTTGAAACGCCGGCACCAGGCACTTTTTGGCATTGCCGATCAAATCCGCGCGTCCCATGGCTTTCAACGCTTCGCGCAATAGCGGCCAGTTGGCCGGGTCGTGGTAGCGCAGGAAAGCCTTGTGCAGTTTGCGTTTGCCGGCGGCTTTGGGGATCACGACGTCTTCGCTGGATTTGGTGACCTTGCGCAGCGGGTTTTTGCCGCTGTGGTACATGGCGGTGGCCATCGCCATGGGCGTGGGGGTGAAGTTCTGCACTTGGTCCAGGCGGAAGTTGTTGGCTTTCAGCCACAGCGCCAGGTTGAGCATGTCTTCGTCGGTAGCGCCGGGGTGGGCGGCGATGAAGTAGGGGATCAGGTATTGCTCTTTGCCCCCTTCCTTGCTGAACTTTTCGAACAACGCCTTGAATTCGTTGTAAGCGCCCATGCCGGGTTTCATCATTTTGGACAGGACATTTTCTTCGCTGTGTTCGGGGGCGATTTTCAGGTAGCCGCCGACGTGGTGTTGCACCAGTTCCTTGACGTATTCCGGCGATTTTACTGCCAGGTCGTAGCGCAGCCCGGAGCCGATCAGTATTTTCTTCACGCCCTTGATCTGGCGGGCTTTTCTGTACAAATGGATCAAGGCCGAGTGGTCGGTGTTGAGGTTGTCGCAGATGTCAGGATAAACACACGACAGCTTGCGGCAGGCGGATTCGATTTTCGGGTCGCGGCAGCCCAGCCGGTACATGTTGGCGGTGGGGCCGCCCAGGTCGGAGATCACGCCGGTAAAGCCTTCGACCTTGTCGCGGATTTCCTCGATCTCGTGCAGGATGGATGCTTCCGAGCGGCTCTGGATGATGCGGCCTTCGTGTTCGGTAATGCTGCAGAAAGTGCAGCCGCCGAAGCAGCCGCGCATGATGTTGACCGAGAAGCGGATCATCTCCCACGCCGGGATTTTGGCGCCCTGGTAAGCGGGGTGCGGCGCGCGGGCGTAGGGTAGGCCGAACACGTAATCCATTTCTTTTGTCGTCAGCGGGATTGGCGGCGGGTTGAGCCACACCTCGCGGTCGCCGTGGCGCTGAACCAGCGCGCGCGCGTTGCCGGGGTTGGATTCCAGGTGCAGCACGCGCGAGGCGTGGGCGTACATCACCGGGTTGACCGATACCTGTTCATAGCCGGGCAGGCGCACCACCTGGCGCTCGCGCGGCGTTTTGGCGGGGCGGTGGATGACAATGGGCCGGCCGGCCGGGGTATCAGGCACGCCGTCGGAAGCGCAGGCCGCGCCTTCCGGCATTTCCATCAGGTAAGGGTTCTGGTGCGGGTCTACGCGACCGGGCCTGTCCATCTGCGCCGAGTCCACTTCCAGCCAGTCTTCCGGTACCGATTTGCGCAGGAAAGCAGTGCCGCGCAGGTCGGTGATGTCGCGGACATGCTCGCCCTTGGCCAGGCGGTGGGTCAAATCCACCAGCGCGCGTTCGGCGTTGCCGTAGAGCAGGATGTCGGCCTTGCTGTCCACCAGCACCGAGCGCCGCACCTTGTCCGACCAGTAGTCGTAGTGGGCGATTCTTCTCAAACTTGCTTCGATGCTGCCGATCACCACCGGCACCTCGGAATACGCCTCGCGGCAACGCTGGGCATACACCAGCACCGCGCGATCCGGGCGCTTGCCGGCCTCGCCGCCCGGCGTATAGGCGTCGTCGGAGCGGATCTTGCGCTCGGCGGTGTAGCGGTTGACCATGCTGTCCATGTTCCCCGCCGTGACGCCGAAATACAAATTGGGTTTGCCCAGTTGCTTGAATGCTTCCGCCGAGTGCCAGTCCGGCTGCGCGATGATGCCGACGCGGAAGCCCTGCGCTTCCAGCAGCCGCCCGATCAGCGCCATGCCGAAGCTGGGGTGGTCGATATACGCATCGCCGGTGACCAGGATCACGTCGCACGAATCCCAGCCTAGCGCATCCATTTCGGCACGGCTGGTGGGTAAAAACGGCGCCGTGCCAAAACGTTTGGCCCAGTAGGGGCGGTGGGAATATATGGGGGCGGGTATTTGCATCAGGCTGCCATTTTACCCGGGTAATGCGGATAAATAACCTGATTGTTGAATATGGGTTCAATTTGCCCATGCTGGATGTAAGATAGCGGCAAATAACCCCTGATAATAAAACCGTGAAGTCCATCCCAACCCCAACGCTCTGGCGCTTTATCCTGCCGATCAGCCTGCTGCTGCTGTTGAGCGCTGCCTTCCTGATCGAGCAGGAAACAGCAAACAGCATCCGCGATGTGGAAAAAAACGCCGAGACGCAGTCGGCGGAACTCGCCCGGTTGCTGCTGACCAGCGAAAACCTGCTTGGGCAGCAGGTGCAGGCTTCCATGCGGTTGTTCAAGAAAAGTATCCAGGCGCAGGGAACGCCAAGCATCAGGGGCACGGTCAACGTCAACGGCTTCGATCTGCCCAATCTTTACCTGGGGTCGACTTCGCAAGCCAACCATTCCGACCTGGTAGACCAGGTGACCGACATCGTCGGCGGCACGGCGACCCTGTTTGTCAAATCCGGGGAGCGCTACGTGCGCTTGGTGACCAATGTGCCCGGCGTGGACAGTTCGCGGGCGGTGGGCACCTTGCTTAACCCCGAAGGCAAGGCAATTGCCGCGATTCGTCGCGGCCAGCCGTTTTATGGCGTGGTGGATATTCTCGGCCAGTATTACATCACCGGTTACGAGCCGTTGCGGGACGTGAACGGCGAGACGATAGGCGTGGCGTATGTCGGCTACAAGGTGGATGTGAGCGCGCTGCGCGAAGCGGTGCAAAATTCCCGGTACCTCAAAACCGGCTTCACTGCCGTGCTGGACGACAAAAACCAGGTGTTGTTCGCGTCATCCCACGCCACGTTCGACTGGGTGAAAAAAGTCGTGACCACGCATCCCGACGATTGGGTGCAGGTGACCACGTCGCTGCCGGACTGGGGATTCCGGGTGGTGGTGGCCTATCCGCGCCAGGAAGCCCGCGAGCTGGGTTTTTCAAAAATGAGTTACACGCTGCTGCTGGGCGTGGCGCTCGGCCTCATTTTCATCTTTGCCATGATCGGCCAGTTGTACCGGCTGGTGCTGCGGCCATTGGGTGCTGATCCGCAGCAGGCGATCCAACTGGTGCGCCGCATTGCGGATGGCGAGTTGCAGGACGACAGCCTCAAGGCAGTAAGCGGCACGCTGATGGCGCATATCCTGCAACTGCGTACCAGCCTGCGGGAAATGCGGGAAACCGAGCGGCAGAATGCCGAGCATCTCAGCCTTGCCGCCAGCGTGTTCGAACATACCCGTGACGGCATTTTTATCGCCGATGCCCAGGGGCGGATCATCGAAGTCAACTCCGCGTTCACCCGGCTCACCGGGCACAGCCGCGAGGAAGCGATGGCGCAGACGCTGTATACCCTGAATTTCTCTTCATCCACGCCGGAAATGCTCGACCAGATGTGGCCCAGCCTGGCAAAAACCGGTACCTGGCACGGCGAGAGCCGCAACGTGCGCAAGAACGGCGAAGTGTATTCGGCGTCCATGGACGTGTTCACGGTACGCGACGGCAGCGGGCAGGTCAGCCATTATGTCGGCGTGTGTTCGGACATCACCGTCATCAAGCAGCAACAGCAGCACCTGGAGCACCTGGCGTACCACGACGCGCTGACGCAACTGCCGAACCGGGTGCTGTTCTCCGACCGGATGCAGCAGGCGCTGGTGCGCATGGCGCGCTCGCAGACGCTGCTGGCGGTGTGCCTGCTGGACCTGGATGGCTTCAAACCGGTGAACGACCAGTTAGGGCACGAGGCCGGGGACGACCTGCTGGTGGAACTGGCCCAGCGCTTGGCGGCCAGTTTGCGCGCCGGTGACACGGTGGCCCGGCTGGGCGGCGATGAGTTCGCCCTGCTGCTGACCGACCTGAATGGCGTGGACGAGTGCCAGCAGGCGGTGCGGCGGTTGCTGACGGCGATTGCCGCGCCGTTCATGATTGCCGGGAAGGAGGTGAGCGTGTCCGGCAGCATCGGCGTCACCTTGTCGCCGTTTGACGACGCCAACCCGGACAGCCTGCTGCGGCATGCCGACCAGGCCATGTATCAGGCCAAACTGCTGGGCGGCAACTGCTTCCACATTTTTGATGCGGACCATGACCGCCGCGCCAAGGCCCATCGCGAGGCGCTGGATGCCGTGGTTGAGGCCCTGGACAACGGTGAATTCCGTTTGCATTACCAGCCCAAGGTGGACATGCGGCGCAGCCGGGTGATCGGCGCGGAAGCGCTGCTGCGCTGGCAGCACCCGGTACGCGGGGTGCTCTATCCGGCAGAGTTCCTGCCCGGCGTCGAATCCACCGAGTTTTCGGTGGATCTGGGCAATTGGGTGATCAACGAAGCGCTGCGGCAGATGCAGCAGTGGAAAGAGCTTGGCTTGACGCTGGCGGTCAGCGTCAATATTTCCGCGCGCCACCTGACGCAGCCGGATTTTTCGCAATGCCTGGACGAACACCTGCGGCGCTGGCCTGGTGTGTCGCCATCCAGCCTGAAACTGGAAATCACCGAATCCACCGCGCTGGGCGATATTGCCAGCGTCGCCAGCGTGATCGAGGAGTGCCAGGCGCTGGGCGTCAGTTTCGCGCTGGACGATTTCGGCACCGGTTATTCGTCGCTGACGTATTTGCGGCGCCTGCCGGCGGAAATGCTGAAAATCGACCAGTCTTTCGTGCGCGACATGCTGGAAGATGCCGACGACCTGGCCATCATCCAGGGCGTGATCGGCCTGAGCCGGGCCTTCCATCGTAACGTGATCGCCGAAGGCGTGGAAAATGCCGCGCAGGCCAGGAAACTGGTGCAGATGGGCTGCGATCTCGGCCAGGGTTACGGCATTGCCAAACCGATGGAAGCCGACAGGATTCCCGACTGGGTGCGCGGTTACCAGCCGGGCAGCGAATGGCAGATGGAGGATGATTACTGATGAACAACAGCATTCCTGATACCGTCCAGCACCTGGCCGTGGACGGCATGCGCTGCGCCGGCTGCGTGGCGGCGGTGGAAAAAGCCTTGGGCGCGGTGCCGGGGGTGGCGGAGGCCAGCGTCAATTTCGCCGACCGCAGCGCGACGGTGAAAGGCCGGGCCGATGCCGCCAGCCTGGTTGCGGCGGTCAAGGCGGCAGGCTACCAGGCCAGCGTCAAAGTGGATGAAGAAGCGGCGGAACGGGAGCGGGAGGCGGCTGAGTCCCGTCACTACCGGGTACTGTTGCATAAATCCTGGTTTGCGCTGGGGGTTGCGGTGCCGGCGCTGCTGGCCGGTTTTCCCGCCATGGTGGGCGGCAATATGCCGCACAGCCTCATGCAGACGCTTTCGCCGGTGCTGGCGGTGCTGACCTTTGCGGTGATGGCGATTTCCGGCAGCCAGTTTTTCAGTGGTTTCTGGAACTCGTTGCAACACCGGCGCGCCAACATGGATACCCTGATTGCGCTGGGTACCGGCGCGGCCTGGACCTATTCGCTGGCGGTGACGCTGATGCCGGGCTGGTTTCCCGGCGGCACGGCGGAGCCGTTCTGGGACGTGATCCCGGTGGTGATCGGCCTAGTGGTGCTGGGGCAGGCGCTGGAAATGCGCTCGCGCGGGCAAACCTCGGCGGCGGTGCAGCGCCTGATCGGCCTCAAGCCCAAGACGGCGCGCGTGCTGCGCGAGGGCAGGGAAGTGGATGTTGCGCTGGCCGAGGTGCGCGTGGGCGACCTGCTCAGGGTCCGGCCGGGCGAAAAAATCGCCGTGGACGGACTGGTCACCGAGGGTTATTCCAGCGTGGATGAAGCCATGCTCACCGGCGAGCCGCTGCCGGTGGAGAAAACCAGCGGCAGCACGGTGACTGGCGGCACGCTCAACCAGTCTGGCAGCCTCGTCTACCAGGCCACACGGGTGGGCCGGGAAACCGCGCTGGCGCGAATTGTGGATGCGGTGCGCCAGGCGCAAGGCGCCAAGCCCGCCATCGGCCGCCTGGCGGACCGGATTGCCGCAGTGTTTGTGCCGGTGGTGCTGGTGATTGCGGTGTCGGCTTTTGTGCTGTGGTTCAACCTTGGCCCGGAACCGCGCCTGAACTACGCCATGGTGGTGGCGGTGACGGTGCTGATGATTGCCTGTCCTTGCGCGCTGGGCCTGGCTACGCCGATGGCGGTGATGGTGGGGGTGGGCAAGGCGGCGGAATTCGGCATCCTGATCCGCGATGGCGACGCCTTGCAGCAGGCGGGAAAACTGACCACGATTATCCTGGATAAAACCGGCACGGTGACCCAAGGTAAGCCTGCCGTGACCGCGGTGGTGGCCGTCAACGGCTGGGACGAGCGCGATGTGTTGAGCCTGGCGGCCAGCCTGGAGGCCGGTTCCGAGCACCCGCTGGCCAATGCGGTGCTGCGCAAGGCGGAAGAGATGGGCGTGCCGCTGGCGCAGGTGGTGCAATTCGAGGCGTTTGCCGGGCGTGGGGTCAGCGGCGAGGTGGCCGGGCAGCAGGTCAAGCTGGGTAATGCGCAGTTGATGGCGATGGGGCATCTGGATTGCAGTGTGCTGCAGCAGGCCGCCGCGGAATATGCCGCGCAGGGCGCCACCCCGGTATTCGTCGCGGTGGGCGAAGAACTGGCTGGCATGCTGGTGGTGGCTGATGCGCTCAAACCGGACGCAGCCGAGGCCATTGCCCAGCTCCAGGCGATGGGGCTGAAGGTGGCGTTGCTGACGGGCGATCATGCGCTGGCGGCGCAGGCCGTGGCGCGGCAGGTGGGGATCACCGACGTGCTGGCGGAAGTGCTGCCGCAGGATAAGGATAAAAAAGTCGCCGAGCTGATCGCGCAAGGCGAAACGGTGGGTATGGTGGGCGACGGCATCAACGACGCGATTGCGCTCAGCCGCGCCCATGTCGGTTTCGCCATTGGCACCGGCGCGGATATTGCGATGGAATCTGCCGGGGTGACGCTGATGTCCGGTTCCCTGCGCGGCGTGGCCAATGCCATGCTGATTTCGCGCGCGACGATGAAAAACATCCGGCAAAACCTGTTCGGCGCGTTTATCTACAACATCCTGGGCATCCCGCTGGCCGCCGGGGTGCTGTTCCCGCATTTCGGCGTGCTGCTGAACCCGATGCTGGCCGGTGCGGCGATGGCGCTGTCGTCGGTGACGGTGGTGGCCAATGCCGGGCGGCTGCGCCATTTCAAGCCCTGACCCCGGCGTGGCCATGACCCGGATAGGTGTGCGAAAGGGTATGCGCCCGGCGCTATTGGATATAGAATCGAATTCCGCCAGCGGATAACGGTCCATTCATGCCAACTGCTCCACATCGCTTAACGCCCAGTACGGAAGCCGCCCTGTTTGCCAGGTGCGTGGAATTGCTGTTTGTGCATGCAAAAACAGCCATCCTGACCGCACTGGCGGTGGCGGTGATTTTCGTCGGGCTGATGTGGAAGATTTTCCCGCATGGCTGGCTGTTGTCCTGGTTGTCCGCCATGGCGGTGCTCAGCCTGGCGCGCCTGTGGCATATCTTCGCCTTTTTCCGGGCCAAACCGCCGGCAGCGGATGCCGGGCACTGGCTGATTCAGTTTGTGGCAGGTTCTGCGCTGGCGGCGACACTATGGGGCGTGACCGGCGTGGTCTTCATGCCGGAAAGCCACCCGCTCCATCAGGTATTTACCCTGATCACCCTGATCGGCCTTTCGGGCGCGGCGGTGACCGCTTATTCCAGCGTGCTGTGGGCCTACCGGGTGTTTCTGTGGGTCTCCCTGTCGCCGGTGACGGTGATGATGCTGTGGCGGGGCGACGTTGACCATGTTGCGATTGGCGCGGTGGTTTTTTTCTACACGTTCATGATGAGCCGTCGTGCCGCCGTCATGGTGAACAACACCATTGTTGAATCCATCAGCCACAGTTTGCGCATCGCCGAACTGCTGCAGTTGAACGAGAGCATCATCAACCACACTGATTCCGGCGTTGCGGCATATTCGGTGGATGGCGAGTGCGTGTTCATGAATGCCGCCGCACACAGGATACTGGGGATTCCCGTGGGGCTGGATGTGCGGCATAACTTCCGCAACACCCCGAGCTGGAAGGAATACGGGCTGGTGGAGATCGCGGACAAGGTGCTGCAGGGCGGGGAGCAGAAATCCATCGAGCTGCCCATGCATACCATTTATGGCTGGAGTGTCTGGATCGCGGCCAAGCTGCACCGGATCATGCAAGGCGACCAACCCATCCTGCTGGTGGTATTCAGCGAGATTTCCCCGCAACGCAATACCGGACATGCCGCGCAGCCGGAAGCTAAAGAAACACACCCGTCGTGACCGCCTATTACCGTCTGCCCGGCGGCCTGGTGACGGCGCTCGAGGCCGACCAGCCTTTTCCCTCTGTAGCCAGCGCGCTGCAAGACCCCAACGGATTGATTGCCATCGGCGGCGATTTGTCGCCGGCACGCCTGCTGCAAGCTTACCGGCAGGGCATTTTTCCCTGGTTCAGCGCCGGCGACCCGCTGCTGTGGTGGAGCCCCGACCCGCGCATGGTGCTGCTGCCGGATGAGATGCGGGTCTCGCGCTCTCTCGCCAAGCGGCTGCGGCGGCAGGATTACGAAATCCGGGTGGACCAGGATTTCCGGGCGGTGATTGAAGCATGCGCCACGGCGGTGCGTCCGGGCCAGGATGGCACATGGATCACGCCGCAAATGATCGCTGCGTATTGCGAGTTGCATCGGCTGGGATATGCGCGCTGCATTGCAGTCTGGATCGACGGCGCGCTGGCTGGCGGCCTGTACGGCGTCCATATCGGCGGGGTGTTTTTTGCCGAATCCATGTTCCATCGCGTGCGGGATGCGTCGAAAATCGCGTTTGTGCACATGGTGCGATTTTTGCAGGAGCAAGGCTGCGGTATGATGGATTGCCAGATGCACACGGCACACCTGCAAAGCCTGGGCGCACGGGAAATCGGGCGCGAGGAGTTTGTCGCCAGGCTGCAGTTGCTGCTGGGAGACGATAAATGACGCGCCCGAACGATTTGCCATTACAGAAGCTGCAGTTTTATGTCACCACGGAGTACCCCTGCGGCTATTTGCCCGAGCAAAGCGCACGCTCGCTGGCGGTGATCCCGGCGCATTTGATCGACAGCAGGGCGTATAGCGAACTGGTACGCATGGGGTTTCGCCGCAGCGGGTTTTATACCTATCGGCCGCATTGCGACTTGTGCCGGGCGTGTGTGCCGGTGCGGCTGTGCGTGGACGACTTTGCCCCCAGCCGTAGTCAGCGGCGCGCGGCGAAGCAGCATGCGTCGCTGCAGGCGTTGATCCGGCCCTTGGAGTTCAGCGAGGAGCACTACGCGCTGTACGCCAGCTACCAGAAAGGGCGCCACGCCGGCGGCGGCATGGATGCCGATACTGCCGAGCAATACCGCAATTTCCTGATGCAAAGCCAGGTGGATTCGGTGCTGGTGGAGTTCCGGGAGAATGGCATCCTGCGCATGGTGAGCGTGGTTGATCGTCTGGAGGATGGCCTGTCCGCGGTCTACGCGTTTTACGACCATGGCGTCGAACAAGCCAGTTTCGGTACCTACAACGTGCTGTGGCTGGCGGGCTGGTGCAAGGCGCAGGGCTTGCCGTACCTGTATCTGGGGTACTGGATCGAGCAGTCGCGCAAAATGGCGTACAAGTCCAACTTCAAGCCCATGCAATGTCTGACGGATGAAGGCTGGCTGCCGCTGGTATAATCCCATCTTTTTGCTGGCGGGATTATTGTGGCGCAACTTTTCAATCGGCTTGCCATTATTGGCGTCGGCCTGATCGGCGGCTCGGTGGCGCTTGCGCTCAAGCAGGCGGGACAGACCGGCCACATTGTCGGCATCGGGCGGAATCGCGATGATCTAGAGGAAGCATTGCGCCTGGGCGTGGTGGATGAAGTCGCCGATACGCCGGAAGCGGTACGTGATGCCGATGCCGTACTGTTGGCAACGCCGGTTGGGCAATTCCCAGCGATCATGCAGGCGATTGCGCCGCATGTGCACCCGCAAGCGGTGGTGACCGACGCCGGCAGCACCAAAGGTGATGTGATTGCTGCCGCACAGGCGAACCTGGGGGCGCACCTTGCGCGATTTGTCCCGGCGCATCCGATCGCCGGCGCGGAAAAAAGCGGTGTGGCCGCCGCGCGTGCCGAGTTGTTCGTCGGAAAAAATGTGGTGCTGACGCCGCTGGCGGAAAATAGCGCCGCGAATGTGGATAAGGTTGAAGCGCTGTGGCAAGGATGCGGCGCGAACGTCTGTCGGATGACGCCGCAAACCCACGATGCTGTTTTTGCTGCGGTCAGCCATTTGCCTCATGTGCTGGCCTTCGCGCTGGTGGAAGATATTGCCCGCCGCCCGAATGCTGACCAATTGTTTAGCTTTGCTGCGGGCGGGTTCCGCGACTTTTCGCGCATCGCCGGCAGTTCACCCGAAATGTGGCGTGACATCTGCCTGGCCAACCGCGATGCCATGCTGCAGGAACTGGATGCCTATACCGCCCAGCTGGCACAAATCCGCGGCCTGATCGAGGCTGGTGCCGGCGCAGAACTGGCCGCATTATTCGAACACGCTCGCAATGCCCGCAATGCTTGGGCCCATGCTCAGACCAAAACCAATGGAAACACTTAATCTCTCCCCAGCCAGCAAGGCAACTGGCTCGATAAAACTGCCCGGCTCCAAAAGTATCTCCAACCGCACCTTGCTACTGGCGGCGTTGGCGCAAGGCAGGACGCATATCCGCGACCTGCTGGCCTCGGACGATACCGCTCGCATGCTGGAAGCGCTGGCGCAACTGGGCGTGGTGCTGACCCAGACCGGCACAGATGACTGGGTGGTGGAAGGTACGGGTGGAGTGTTCCCGGTGAAGCAGGCGGAACTGTTCCTCGGCAATGCCGGCACTGCGTTCCGGCCGTTGACGGCGGCACTGGCGCTGGCTGGCGGCAGTTACAAATTGTCGGGCGTGCAGCGCATGCATGAGCGGCCGATAGGCGACCTGGTGGATGCCTTGCGCCAGGCCGGTGCGGATATCCGTTACCTGGGCAACGAGGGTTATCCGCCGCTGCAAATCGAACCGGGGCGCCAGCCTGGGGCCGAGAGCACAATAGGCGTGCGCGGCAATGTGTCCAGCCAGTTCCTGACGGCGTTGCTGATGGCGTTGCCGCTGACCGGGCGGCAAACCCGGATCGAGGTGATCGGCGAACTGATCTCCAAACCCTACATCGAAATCACGCTCAACCTGATGGCACAGTTCGGCGTGCAGGTGGAGCGTCACGGCTGGCAGGCGTTTACCATTCCCGCGGCCAGCCGCTATACCACCCCTGGGGAAATTTATGTGGAAGGGGACGCTTCTTCCGCTTCCTATTTCCTTGCTGCGGGCGCGATTGCCGGCGGCCCGGTGCGGGTGGAGGGCATAGGCCACAACAGTATTCAGGGCGATGTGCGTTTTGCGGAGGCGCTGCAACAGATGGGCGCCAACGTGCAAATGGGCGAGAACTGGGTGGAGGCAAGCAGCAACAGCAAACTGAAATCGGTGGACCTGGACTGCAACCATATTCCGGATGCGGCGATGACGCTGGCGATTGCCGCGCTGTTTGCCGAAGGCACCACCACCCTGCGCAACATCGCCAGCTGGCGCGTCAAGGAAACCGACCGCATCAGCGCCATGGCGACCGAGTTGCGTAAAGTGGGTGCCACGGTGGAAGAAGGCGCGGACTATATCCGCGTCACGCCGCCGAGCAAGCTGACGCCTGGCGCCAGTATCGACACCTATGACGACCACCGCATGGCGATGTGTTTTTCGCTGGTCAGCCTGGGCGGCGTGCCGGTGACCATCAATGACCCGAAATGCGTGGCCAAGACCTTCCCCGATTATTTTGAACAATTCGCCAGGGTGGTGGCATGAGCGCTCTGGTTCCTGTCATCGCCATCGACGGGCCGTCGGCCAGCGGCAAGGGCACGGTGGCGCAGCGCGTCGCCGACCAGTTGGGTTTCCACTACCTGGATTCCGGCGCACTGTACCGGATTGTGGCGCTTGCCGCCCGGCAAGCCGGCATTGCCTGGCAGGATGGCGCGCGCCTGGCGGCATTGGCGCCCGAGTTGCAGATTCGGTTCGACGGCGATGATATTTACCTCAATGGCGAAAATGTCAGCGATGCCGTGCGTTCGGAGGAAATGAGCAAGGGCGCATCCGAGGTGGCTGTGCATCAGCCGCTACGGGCCGCGCTGATGGATGTGCAACGCGCGTTCCGCCGCGCTCCCGGGCTGGTGGCGGATGGCCGTGATATGGGCTCGGTGGTGTTTCAGGACGCTGCAACCAAGGTGTTTTTGACGGCGAGCAGCGCGGTGCGCGCGGAACGTCGTTATAAGCAGTTGATCGGCAAGGGAAACCATGCTAATCTAGCGCAGATTTTGGCTGATATCGAAGCGCGCGATGCGCGCGACATGCAGCGGACATCGGCGCCGTTAAAGCAATGTGACGATGCGATGCTGCTGGATACCAGTACGCTGGGGATAGAAGAAGCCGTCAACGCCGTGTTGCAATGCTACCGGCAGAAGCATGAGTAGTGTGTTGTATTTGTAGTGCAAGCCCCGCAGACAGCCAATGTTTGCGGTTTTTTAATTTTCCCCGTCGCCAGACGGGCTTTTAATCAGGTAATTTTTAATGTCCACCACTGCACCCGTAGAAAGTTTTGCCGCTTTATTTGAAGAAAGCTTGACCCGCCAGGAAATGCGTTCCGGCGAGGTGATCACCGCCGAAGTTGTTGCTGTTGATGACGACTTTGTTGTGGTCAATGCCGGACTCAAGTCCGAAAGCGTGATCCCTGCTGAAGAATTCCGTAACGATAGCGGCGAGCTTGAAGTTAAAGTCGGCGATTTCGTCAAAGTAGCCATCGAATCCCTGGAAGATGGCTACGGTTCCACCAAGCTGTCCCGCGAAAAGGCCAAGCGCCTCGCTGCATGGCTGGATCTGGAAGAAGCCATGGAAGAAGGCCGCATCGTCAAGGGCTTCATCAATGGTCGCGTCAAGGGCGGCCTGACGGTGCTGATCAATGGCATCCGCGCCTTCCTGCCGGGTTCGCTGGTTGACCTGCGTCCAGTCAAGGACACCACCCCGTTCGAAAACAAGGAATGGGAATTCAAGGTTATCAAGCTGGATCGCAAGCGCAACAACGTGGTGATGTCCCGCCGTGCCGTGCTGGAATCCAGCCAGGGCGCTGACCGCGAAGCGCTGCTGACCTCCCTGACCGAAGGTTCCGTGGTCAAGGGTATCGTCAAGAATATCACCGACTACGGTGCATTCGTTGATCTGGGCGGCATTGACGGCCTGCTGCACATCACAGACCTGGCATGGCGCCGCGTCAAGCACCCGTCTGAAGTGCTGACGGTTGGCGACGAAATCGAAGCCAAGGTGCTGAAGTATGATGCCGAGAAGAATCGCGTATCCCTGGGCATCAAGCAACTGGGCGATGATCCTTGGGTCAACCTGTCCCGCCGCTATCCTGCCAGCACCCGCCTGTTCGGCAAGGTGACCAACCTGACCGACTACGGTGCATTCGTTGAAATTGAGCCGGGCATTGAAGGCCTGGTGCACGTTTCTGAAATGGACTGGACCAACAAGAACGTACATCCTGCCAAGGTGGTTCAGCTGGGTGACGAAGTTGAAGTCATGATCCTGGAAATCGACGAAGACCGTCGCCGCCTGTCTCTGGGCATGAAGCAGTGCCAGTCCAACCCATGGGACGATTTTGCTGCCAGCCACAAGAAGGGCGACAAGGTCAGCGGCCAGATCAAGTCCATCACCGATTTCGGTATCTTCATCGGTCTGCCTGGCGGCATCGACGGCCTGGTTCACCTGTCCGACCTGTCCTGGAGCCAGCCTGGCGAAGAAGCCATCCGCAACTTCAAGAAGGGCGACGAAGTTGAAGCCGCCGTGCTGTCCATCGATGTTGAGAAGGAGCGCATCTCCCTCGGCATCAAGCAACTGGAAAGCGACCCGATGGCCGGTTCTAGTTCCAGCTTTGAAAAGGGCGCCCTGGTGAAGGGTACCGTGAAGAGCCTGGATGCCAAGGGTGCCGTGATTGATCTGGGCGGCGAACTCGAAGGTTTTGTGCGTACTTCCGATGCATCGCGCGACAAGATTGACGATATCCGCAGCGTGCTGAAAGAAGGCGACGAAGTGGAAGCCAAGGTTGTTAATGTGGATCGCAAGACCCGCGTGGTGAACCTGTCGATCAAGGCCAAGGATCTCGCAGACGAGGCCGATGCCGTGCAGAAGTACACCAACGATAGCGGCAATGCAGGTACAACCAATCTCGGCGCTCTGCTCAAGGCCAAGATGGACGGCAAAACCAGCGAATAATACGGTGCTGCTATGACAAAATCGGAACTGATTGCCAAGCTGGCAGCGCGTTTTCCGCAGTTGGTGGTCAAGGATGCCGAGCTTTCGGTGAAAGCAATCCTGGATGCCATGGCGGAGAAGCTGGCTAACGGCAAACGCATCGAAATACGCGGTTTTGGTAGCTTCAGCTTGAACTACCGTCCGCCACGGCTCGGCCGCAATCCGAAAACCGGCGAAAAAGTACGGGTACCAGAGAAGTATGTACCCCACTTCAAAGCCGGGAAAGAACTGCGGGAACGGGTTGACCTGTAATCTGGGGGCCGCAGTCGGTTTGATGGCTGACTGTGGGCCTGCAGCGTTACAACGATAATTTCCGTGTCTTGATAAGCGGTGCAATCGCAAGATTGCACCGCTTTTTTACTGGTAAAATCACGGTATGCGCTATTTCTACGCTCTTCTGTCCGTGCTGCTGTTCTTCGCAGTACTCGGTCTTTCCGTCAAAAACGGTGAACCGGTTGCCTTGCATTATTATCTTGGCATGGTGTGGCATGCGCCGCTGGTGCTGATGCTGCTGATTTTTTTCGGCACCGGCGTGGCGGTGGGTATCATGGCTTGCCTGGGGTTGGTGGTGCGGCACCGGCGGCAGGTTGTGGCATTGCGTCGTGAGTTAACAAAACTTAATCCGGCTGGTTTTTCTGAGTCGGATTCCCTGGGTTAAGGACAGGTACGGTATGGATTTTGAATACTGGTGGTTGCTGGCCTTGCCGCTGTTTTTCCTGCTGGGCTGGGTCGCCGCGCGCGTGGATATCGGCCAGCTACTAACCGAGACCAGTACGCTTCCCGCCTCTTATTTCCGCGGCTTGAATTTCCTGATTAGCGAGCAGCCGGATAAAGCCATTGAGGCGTTTACCGAGGCGCTCAAAGTGGACTCCAATATGCTGGAGCTGCATTTTGCCTTGGGTAGCCTGTTCCGGCGCACCGGCGAAATGGATCGGGCGATACGCCTGCACCAGGGCCTGCTGGAGCGCGAGAATCTCGATGAAACACAGCGCCTGATGGCGATGGCCGAGCTTTCGCAGGATTACCTCAAGGCAGGGCTGCTGGACCGCGCTGAGGAGTTGTTCGTCAAGCTGACCGAAACGCGATACGTGCAGTCGGCGCTAAAAGCCTTGCTGGAAATTTATGTGCGGGAAAAAGAGTGGGTGCAGGCGGTTGACGCCGCGCAACGCCTGGAAGCGCTGTCAGGACGTCCGCTGGGACGTGAAATTGCGCAATTCCATTGCGAACTGGCGCATCAGCATATCCTGCTGGGCGATGCGGTTGCTGCCACCGGTAGCCTGCAAACGGCGCTGAGCGCGAACCGTAACAGCGTGCGCGCCAACATCATGCTGGGCGACATTGCTGCGGCAAACGGGCAGCATGCCGAGGCGCTGCAATTGTGGCGTGCCGTCGAACTGCAATTGCCGGAATATATCGAACTGATCGCAGCGCGCATGATGACCAGTTGGCGTGCCTTGGCAAAAGCCGATCCCGGCAAGGCCGAGGAGGGATTGACCTGGTTGCGGGAAGTGGTGCGCAAATACCAGTTGGAAGAAGCTGCGCAGGTACTGTTCGATGCAACGCTGGATTTGCGCGGGTCTGAGGCGGCTTACCGCATGGCGCATGATGAAGCCGACCTTTCGCCAACCCTGGCGGCGCTGGATCGTCTGTTGCAGGCCAAGGTAAGCGGCATGCCGGACGGCGATCTGCGCCTGGTCATGGATGCCATCAAGCAGCACCTGGAACGCACCGCTTTCCATCGCTGCACCACCTGCGGCTATACCGCGCGCCAGTTCCACTGGCATTGCCCGAGTTGCGGCGAATGGGAGACTTTCCCGCCTAAATTTGAACGGGAATTGAAATGACAGACCCTCGTATCATCGTTGCGCTGGATTACCCGGACGCGGCGTCGGCGCTGCAATTGGTCAAGCAGTTGGACCCTGCGATGTGCCGCCTGAAAGTGGGCAAAGAGCTGTTTACCTCTGCCGGACCGGCTTTGGTGGGCAATCTGGTCGAGCGCGGGTTTGGCGTTTTTCTCGATCTCAAGTTCCACGATATTCCCAACACCGTGGCCAAGGCGTGTGAAGCCGCCAGCCGGCTGGGGGTGTGGATGCTCAACGTGCATGCTTCCGGCGGCAGCGTGATGATGGCCGCTGCCAAGGAAGCGGTGCAGAAGGCAGAACGGCCACCGTTATTGATCGCCGTAACGGTTTTGACCAGCATGAATGAAACGGTGTGGAAGGAAATCGGCTTTAATGAAGACATTCCAACCAGCGTGTTACGGCTGGCCCGCCTGACCCAGGCCAGCGGCCTGGACGGCGTGGTGTGTTCAGCGCAGGAGGCACCGGTACTCAGGCGCGAACTGGGTGCGAGTTTCAGCCTGGTGACGCCAGGCATCCGCCCGGCAGACGCCAGCCTGGATGACCAGTCGCGGGTGCTGACCCCGGCGGCGGCGATCAGGAATGGTGCGAGCTATCTGGTGATCGGGCGGCCGATTACCCAGGCAGCCGACCCGCTGCTGGCACTGCGGAAAATCAACGCAGAAATCAACGATATTTAATTTTTAAGGCATGACGCAATGAAACTCAGTGTAATTGGTACAGGTTATGTAGGTCTGGTAACGGGAACGTGTCTGGCCGAAGTCGGCAACGATGTGCTGTGTCTGGACCTGGACGTTAATAAAATCAATACCTTGAATAATGGCGGCATTCCCATTCACGAGCCGGGGTTGCTGGAAATGGTGCAACGTAATGTGGCTGCCGGCCGGCTGCATTTCACCACCAGCATCGATGAAAGCGTTGCTTTCGGCCAGGTACAGTTTATTGCCGTCGGCACCCCGCCGGATGAAGACGGTTCCGCCGACCTGCAATATGTGACGGCCGCCGCGCGCAATATCGCCAAACACATGACCGAGTACAAGGTGGTGGTGGATAAAAGTACTGTGCCGGTGGGCACGGCGGACAAGGTCAAAGCGGCAATCAACGAAGAGTTGGCAAAACGCGGTATTGAACTGCCGTTTTCCGTGGTTTCCAACCCGGAATTCCTGAAAGAGGGCGCGGCAGTCGAGGATTTCATGCGCCCGGACCGTATCGTGGTCGGTGCCGAGGACGCGCGCGCCGTGGAATTGATGCGGGAATTGTATGCGCCATTTAACCGCAACCACGATCGCGTCATCGTCATGGATATCAGGAGCGCGGAACTGACCAAATACGCGGCTAACTGCATGCTGGCGACCCGTATTTCCTTCATGAACGAACTGGCGAATCTGGCGGATAAATTAGGCGCCGATATCGAACAGGTGCGCATTGGCATTGGCTCGGATCCGCGCATCGGCTACCACTTTCTGTACCCGGGCTGTGGCTATGGCGGTTCCTGCTTCCCCAAGGACGTGCAGGCGCTGATCCGTACCGCGGATAGTATCGGGCAGCCGCTGAAAGTCCTGCATGCGGTGGAAGAGGCCAACGATGCGCAAAAGCGCATCCTGCTGGAAAAAATACAGGCGAAGTTTGGTGCCAATCTCACCGGCAAGAATTTTGCGCTGTGGGGGCTGGCGTTCAAGCCGAATACCGACGACATGCGCGAGGCATCCAGCCGTGTCATCATCCAGGGCCTGTGGGATATGGGGGCAACAGTCACCGCCTACGATCCGGTGGCGATGGATGAATCCAAACGTATTTTTGGCGATGATACACGCCTGAGCTATGCCGACTCTCCGATGCATGCGCTGGAGAGTGCTGATGCACTGGTGATTGTGACGGAATGGAAGGAATTCCGCGCCCCGGATTTTGAGCAGATTAAACAGGCTTTGAAAACGCCGGTGATTTTTGATGGCCGTAACCTGTACACGCCGGCACAGGTGAAATCGCATGGCCTGGAGTATTTGGCGATAGGCAGAAGGTAAGCGCCGCCTGGTAAGATTGGCGTAAGCTATGCGTTGCTAAGATGCAGTTGCTGGATGGAGCGTGAGCTTCGTCCGGCAATTCCCCAACTTTGATTAGGAGCGCGTTATGAAGAAATTCCTGCTGGTATTGCTGAGTGCTGTTGCTTTCTCACTTTCTGCTTCCGTCTGGGCTGCAGTCGACCTTAATAACGCCAGCCAGGCCGAACTGGAAACGGTCAAGGGTATAGGCCCGGCCAAGGCGAAAGCCATTATTGATTACCGTACCAAGAACGGTTCATTCAAATCCATTGATGATTTGGACAAAGTGCCGGGTTTCGGCAAGAAAACTGTTGATGCGGTGAAAAAGGACATTACGGTGGGTAATGCCAATGCCGCCGCTGCCGGCAAGGCGCAGAAAACGGTGAAGGATGCCAAGCCAGCCGCTCCAGCTGCCGCAGCCAAGGATAAAGCCAAGAAATAATCCTGGTTTTGATCAATAAAAAAGCCCCGGAAGGGGCTTTTTTATTGGGCTCATGCGGGCAGTCCTGCCTGTTAGCCATAAACCTGGTCCAGGATGGCGCAGGGCGACTCCTGCTGTCATAAATCCGTCATACATGCTTCGCCTATCCTGCCGTATAGTGATACGCGGCGAAAAGCCGCATTATGTTCTAAATTACCAAGTGGGAAGAGCCGTGAAAAAAAGAGTTCCTGAAGATACTTTTATTGAGCAAGCAAAACTCCTGTCGGACGCAGAAGCCGAGTTGCTGCTGTCGCGGATGAAAGGAAAGCTGCAGCGCCGGTTTGAAGACAAAAAGCTGGACCGGGTTGAAGTCCTGGCAATCCAGCTTGAAGTCGAGGCTGAAAAGCTGAAGGAATGGCGGGAGCGGCTGGCTGAAATCAGGCAGAACGATCAAGCCATGGAAAAGAAACATAAAAAGTCGGAGTAAACTGGTACGGCCCCGGATACAAACTGGAGATATCCCCGGCCCACTCGCTTGCACTTATGGCTCAGGCATGCCAATGTGCCAGATGTCCTTGGCATATTCGGCAATTGCGCGGTCGGACGAAAAATACCCCATGCGTGCCACGTTCAGGATGGACATGCTTGCCCACTGCTCGGCATTGGTATAATGCTGCCCAGCATCCGCCTGTTTGAGTTGGTAATCGGCGAAATCCGCGCAGACCAGATAGGGGTCGTGGTTCCAGATGTTGTCGAGGAAAGGCGCAAACAATGCCCTGTCGCCATGGCTGAACAAGCCGGAAGCGATTATTTCCAGTGCTGCGCGTAATTCCGGAGTGCGTTCGATATGATCGCGCGGATGGTAACCGTTTTCCCACAGTTGCTGTACGCCTTCCACGGTGTGGCCAAACAGGAAAAAGTTTTCCGCGCCCACCGCCTCGCGAATTTCCACATTCGCCCCGTCCAGCGTGCCAATGGTCAAGGCGCCGTTCAGCGAGAATTTCATGTTGCCGGTGCCGGAGGCTTCTTTGCCCGCAGTGGAAATCTGCTCGGACAGGTCAGCCGCCGGATACAGGTGTTGTGCCATCTTGACGTTCATGTTCGGCACAAACACCACTTTGAGCAACCGGTTGGTGGCGGGATCGCGATTAACAATCTCGGCGACCGAATTAATCAGTTTGATGATGAGCTTGGCCATGCGGTAGCCCGGCGCGGCCTTGCCGGCAAAAATGAACGTACGCGGCGTAATCTCCAGGTGCAGGTCGTGCTTGATTTTCAGGTACAGGCTGATGACATGCAGCAAATTAAGGTGCTGGCGCTTGTATTCGTGGATGCGCTTGGCCTGGACATCGAACAGGCTATCCGGGTCAACCGTGACGTTGGTCGTCGCCAGGATATATTCGGCCAGCCTGAGTTTGGCGGCACGCTTGACTTCACGCCACTCCTGGCGGAAGCCGGCATCGGCGGCAAATGGTTCCAGCCTGGCCAGATCGGTCAAATCCCGCAACCAGTGGCCGTCAATTGCCCGATGCACCAGCCCCGCCAGCGGAGGGTTGGCCAGGGCGAGGAAACGCCGCGGGGTGACGCCGTTGGTCTTGTTGCTGAACTTGTGCGGCCATAGCTGGTAAAAATCCTTGAGCACGGTATTTTTTAACAAGTCGGTATGCAGCGCCGCCACGCCGTTGATGGAAAAGCTGCCGACGCAGGCCAGGTTTGCCATGCGCACGTAGCGCTGGTCATCGCTTTCACCACCGATCAACGACATGCGGGCCATGCGATCCGGGTCGTCCATGTACAACGGACGTATCTCATCCAGAAAGCGGTTGTTGATTTCAACAATCATCTCCATGTGGCGCGGCAGATTCTGCCGGAACAGTTCCAGCGGCCAGGTTTCCAGCGCTTCCGGCAACAGCGTGTGGTTGGTGTAGGCAAACGTCCTCTGCCCCAGGCGCCATGCAGAATCCCAGTCCATGCGATGCTCGTCCACCAGCAGGCGCATGAATTCAGCAATGGCGATGGCCGGGTGGGTATCGTTCAACTGGATGACAAACTTTTCCGGAAACAACTCCAGGCTGCCCTTGTCGCGCAAGGTGATGCGGAACATGTCCTGCAACGAGCAGGAAACAAAAAAATACTGCTGACGCAGCCGCAAAATCTTGCCCGCCACCGGTTCGTCATTGGGGTACAGCACCTTGCTCAGGTTCTGCGCGTTCACCATGTCGTCCACCGCGCCGTAATAATCGCCGGTGTTGAACGACTGGAAGTCAAAAGACACCCGTGCCTCGGATTTCCACAGCCGCAGTAGGTTGATGTTGATGACCCCGTAACCCAGAATGTGCGTGTCGTAAGCCAGGCCATAGATGACGGTTGCTGGAATCCAGCGCACTCGCAGGTTATCCTCGTCGTCGCGGTACTGCTCGGTATGGCCGCCAAACTTCACCGGGTAACGCAGTTGCAGATTGGGGATTTCCCACGGGTTGCCGTTGCGCAGCCAGTCATCGGCAACTTCTACCTGCCAGCCGTCCTTGATGGACTGGTCGAAAATACCGAACTCGTAACGGATGCCGTAGCCGATGGCGGGGATTTCCAGCGTGGCGAGCGAATCCATGTAACAAGCCGCCAGCCGCCCCAGGCCGCCGTTGCCCAGTCCAGGTTCGGGCTCGGTTTCGAGGATCGCCTCCAGGCTCAGCCCAAGCTCCCGCATCGCCTCGCCGGTGTGCTCCCACATCTCCAGGTTAAGGATGTTATTGCCGAGATGCGGCCCGACCAGGAATTCCGCCGACAGGTAAGCCACGTTCCGGGCAGCCTGGCGATCGTAAAACTTGTAGGAGGAGATCAGGCGCGACAGCAGCCGGTCGCGAATGGTAAACGCCAGTGCGATGTAATGATCGTAAGGGGTGGCTTTCTCGAACGTCTTGCCGGTGATGTAAAACAGGTTGTCCACGAAAGAGCGGCGGATGGCTTCGACGGAACGTGCGGTGCGCGTGTGCAGGGATCGTTCAGCAATGTCGGACATGTTTCACTCGAAGAGGTTGGTGTGCGAGCGAATGGTGACGAAGCGCTCTTGGTTGATATTAGCCTCGGGACATTGCAATTGCGTGAACCGTCAACAGGATGGTTTTTTCGTAATTCCCACATGTTAATTATGGTTAATTATATGTAATAGTAATTTAACAAAATTAGGTTATATGATTATTGCAACACGGTATTTCTGGAACGACAACTAACCAACTATATTCGGTCGAGGAGCATGCCTAACACCCCCTTTAATACAAATTGGGAGCGTCACCGTGCACGTGCGCAAAATTCTTGGCAGTATTGTTGTTGCAGGACATCACCACGCGATTGCGAAACTTACCAATGGGAGTTATGCCGTAGGCAATGTTTCACATGGAAAAAAGGTGCCGGAAAACGAGCACATCGCGGATTTTGATACGGCGGTTGATTTGTGGCTCAGAAAAGCGAATTACCCTGAGCCTGGGGATTAATCGGCAAAAGAGTTTACTTCACCCGCATTCCAGGCTGGGCACCAGAGTCCGGTGACAGGATGAACGGCCCGCCGCGTTCATCGCTGGCAGCCAGCACCATGCCTTCGGACAGGCCGAACTTCATCTTGCGTGGCGCGAGATTGGCGACCATGACCGTCAGCCGCCCGACCAGTGTTGACGGGTCATAAGCTGACTTGATGCCGGCGAACACCTGGCGTGGTTGTTCCTCACCAATATCCAGTGTCAGCTTGAGCAGCTTTTCCGCACCTTCCACATGCTCGGCATTGGCGATGCGGGCAATACGCAAATCGACCTTGGCAAAGTCGTCAATGGAAATGAACGGCTCTTGGCCATGTACAGTAGCGGCAGCTTCGGCTTCGTTCTGCTGGTGCACGGCGTGGCGCTGCTCGGAGTGGGCTTGTGGCACAGGTTGCAGGCTGTCCTTGTTGGCCTCGACCATGGCTTCGGTTTGCTTGGGGTCGAGGCGGGTCATCAGGTGCTGGTAAGGGGCAATGGTATGCCCGGCGGGCAGGCTGGCTGCGACAGCGTCCCAGGTCTGGGGGGCGATGTTGAGAAAAGCTTCTACATCGGCAGCCAGGCGCGGCAGCACCGGCTTGAGATAGATCGTCAGAATGCGGAACATTTCCAGCGCCTCCGAACAGACGCGGTGCAACAGCTCATCCTGGTCGGGCTGCTTGGCAATTTCCCACGGTGCGGCCGCGGCCACAAAAGCGTTGGCTTTATCTGCCAGCGCCATGATCGTCCGTAAGGCACGGCCATAGTCGCGCTGCTCGAAATTGTCGGCAATCTGCTGCTGGCTGCCGCTGAGTTCGCGGATCACTTCGTTGCCGCCCGCAATGATCCCGATCTTGCCATCGAAGCGTTTGGCGATGAAGCCCGCGCAACGGCTGGCGATGTTGACGTACTTGCCTACCAGGTCGCTGTTAACGCGTGCCACGAAATCTTCCAGGTTGAGGTCGATGTCTTCCATGGTGCCGTTGAGCTTGGCGGCGTAGTAGTAGCGCAAATATTCCGGGTTTTTGACATGCTCCAGGTAGCTGCGCGCGGTAATGAACGTGCCGCGCGACTTGGACATTTTTTCACCGTTTACCGTCAGGAAGCCGTGGGCAAAAATCTGCGTGGGTTTGCGGTAGCCCGCATATTCCAGGGTGGCAGGCCAGAACAGGGCATGGAAGTAGAGGATGTCCTTGCCGATGAAGTGGTACAACTCGGTGGATGAATCTTTTTTCCAGTATTCGTCAAAATCCAGTCCATTTTTCAGGCACAGGTTCTTGAAACTGGCCATGTAACCGATCGGTGCATCCAGCCAGACGTAGAAGTATTTGCCCGGCGCGTCAGGGATTTCGAAGCCGAAATAGGGAGCATCACGCGAAATATCCCAGTCCGACAGGCCGGATTCAAACCACTCGCCCATTTTGTTGGCGGCTTCGTTCTGCAAGGTGCCGGAGCGGGTCCATTCCTTGAGGAAATCTTCGCATTCGGAGAGCTTGAAGAAGTAATGCTCGGTTTCCTTGCGTACCGGGGCTGCGCCGGAAACCGCAGAAAACGGGTTGATGAGTTCGGTCGGGTTGTAGGTGGCGCCGCAGACTTCGCAGGAGTCTCCGTACTGGTCCTTGGCATGGCACTTGGGACATTCACCTTTGATAAAGCGATCCGGCAGGAACATGTTTTTGACCGGGTCAAAATACTGTTCTATGGTTTTGGTGGCGATTTTGCCGTTGGCCCTGAGCGCTTTGTAGATGGCACTTGCCAATTCGCGGTTCTCTTCGGAATTGGTGGAATGGTAGTTGTCAAAATTCACCAGGAAATCGGCAAAATCGGCGCTGTGTTCCTGATGCACCTTCCCGATCAAGGCTTCCGGCGTAATGCCTTCTTTTTCGGCGCGCAGCATGATCGGGGTGCCGTGGGTGTCGTCGGCGCAGACATAGTGGCACTGGTTCCCCTGCATTTTCTGGAAACGTACCCAGATATCGGTCTGGATGTACTCGACCAGATGGCCGAGGTGGATGCTGCCATTGGCATAAGGGAGAGCGGAGGTGACAAGGATTTTGCGCGCCATGGTGGAATGCTGAATGCTGAAAAGCGCTATTTTAGCAGGCCATCAACAAATGACGGCAGATTAGCTGTACGTTATAATAATTGTTTAGTTAATTAGTCGGGAATTGTCCGTAATGTTTCTATCCGAACAGCAAGTCAAAACTGCACTGCAAGAGCTCAGTGACCCGAATACCGGCAAGGACTTCATCACAGCAAAATCCGCCAGGAATATCCGTATTGATGGCAACAATGTTGCGTTGGACATCGTGCTGGGTTACCCGGCGAAAAGCGTGATGGATGAAATACGGCTACTGGTTGAAAGCAAACTCAAGACTTTGCCTGAGGTTGGCAGTGTGACGGTGAATGTCAGCAGCAAGATTGTTGCGCATGGCGTGCAGCGCGGCGTACAGATCATCCCCAATGTAAAGAACATCATCGCGGTTGCCTCTGGCAAGGGCGGAGTGGGCAAATCCACCACTTCGGTCAACCTGGCATTGGCGCTGGCTGCCGAGGGCGCTCGCGTGGGCATTCTGGATGCCGATATTTACGGACCTTCACAACCGCAGATGCTGGGCATCAATGCCCGTCCTGAGAGTACGGATGGCAAGAGCATGGAACCGCTGGAGCGTTACGGTATCCAGGCCATGTCCATCGGTTTCCTGATAGATACGGATACGCCCATGGTCTGGCGCGGTCCGATGGTTACCGGCGCACTGGAACAATTGCTGCGCGAAACCAACTGGCATGATCTGGACTACCTGGTGGTAGACCTGCCGCCAGGCACTGGCGATATCCAACTGACGCTGTCGCAGAAAGTGCCGGTGACCGGGGCGGTGATTGTCACCACGCCGCAGGACATCGCTTTGCTCGATGCGCGCAAGGGATTGAAAATGTTTGAGAAAGTGGGTATCTCCATTATCGGCATCGTCGAGAATATGAGTACCCATATCTGCTCCAAGTGCGGCCATGAAGAGCATATTTTTGGTTCGGGTGGCGCTGAAAAAATGTGTAGCGACTACGGCGTTGATTTGCTGGGTCCGCTGCCGCTGGATATCAGGATACGCGAGCAGGCCGATAGCGGCACCCCTACGGTGGTTGCCGACCCTGATGGAGCCATCGCAGGAGTTTACCGGGATATCGCTCGGCATATTGCGATCAAGCTAGCGCAAATGAACCCCGATCACAGCAGTAAATTCCCGAATATCGTGATTCAGAACACATAAAAAAAGCCGCCAGAATTGGCGGCTTTTTTATTGATCAAATGCCTGGTTTAGAAATGATAGGAAAACCGGATTTGATGGAAATTGATGCCTGGGTTTGGCGTATCGATACTGGCGTTGGACAAGTGCTGGAGGCGGTAGCCGAGATCGTACTGTGCCTTATCACCAAAGCGGAAGCCTGCGCCGATGTGGTCGCCAAACTGGAAGTTGGTGCTGAACAAACGGCGTTGCGTAATGGTCTTCTCCGTCAGGTAGTGCGCGCCGACAGCCGCCTCAACATAAGGGGAGAAGCCGGAAGCAGCGGCAGATTGGAAGCGGAAAACAGGAGTGATGCCAAAATCACCGATGTCATGGTCGCCACCCGCATCGTTGGAGTGCCAATAACCTGCTGACAAATCCCAGTAGCCGCCGAGGAACCAGTTGCCAGTCTCGAACCAGCGAACCCCCCAGTCCCACTGCACGCCAACGCGCCCCATGCCAACGTCGCCATTATCGTTCGGAGAATAACCGCCTTCGATAGACACACTGTCGACCGCGCTAGCGGATGTTGCGAACAGGGCGAGCAATAAACTGGTTGTGGCGAGTACTGAGCGTTTCATTATTAGTATCCTTAAACGGTTCTGGCAAATAAATTCAGCGAAAATTTATCTTATTTCCAATAAGATAGCAACCTGTTTTAATTGCCGATGCCAGCAGGCACGTTTCCCAGCCACATGAAAAACATCAGTTCCCTGGATAACCCCTTGTACAAACAGTTGAAAAAACTGGGCGAGTCTGCGCGCGAACGCCGAAAAGCCGGGAAAACGCTGCTGGATGGTATGCACCTGATCCAGGCATGCCTGCAGTCGGGTGTAAAACCGGAATTGCTGGTGGTATCTACCAGCGCGTTGGCCAGCGGTGAAATTTCCAGTTTTCTCGCTGGTGTGGACGATATGGACGTGGTTTGTTTGACGGATGTGCTGTTTTCCGCGCTGTCTCCGGTAGAAACGCCTACCGGCATTGTTGCGCTGATCACCATCCCTG